>Ga0153915_10000063_pt1 | contig 96888 bp, 77 predicted proteins | sample Opewatmetagenome_2_FD_107003 | JGI IMG/M metagenome (GOLD analysis project Ga0153915, IMG submission 107003) | Freshwater wetland microbial communities from Ohio, USA - Open water 3 Core 3 Depth 3 metaG | ecosystem: Environmental > Aquatic > Freshwater > Wetlands | place: USA: Ohio, Lake Erie...
CCGCGGAGCGTTAGCCGGCTTCGCCGCGTCAGGGAGCGGATGCGCCTACCTTGATCGCGAAGGTGCCGGTCGTCTGCGGCTGGTAGAGCCGCGAGCTGACGACGATCGTCGACGCGGATTCTTCCGCGGTGAAGTAGAAATATTTTGCGCTACTGCTGCCGTCGCAGTGGACGAAGGTCGTGTACGAGCTGCCATTGAGCGCGTAGATCGTACCGTCGGAGCGGATCGCCCAGGCGCTGACCGAGGCCGTCGGCGTGGTCGAGTATCCGCCGTTCGAGGAAATCCAGCCGAGATCGTAGGTGTCCTTGTCGTCTACGCTGACGTAGTAGGTAGTCCCCACCGTCGTCGCGACGCTGAAGTAGGCCGTGTCCGAGATCTGCCACGGATCGAAGCTGATCGTGCCGGAGAGGCTCACCGAGCCGAGGACCCAGTCGGCGCCGACCGCGAGGGTCGTCGGGGTCGGGACGGCGCGCGCCTGGACCGCGTAGGGGCCGAAGACATAGGATAGGACGCTCTTCAGCTGGAGCGTGAGGGGCGTGCCGTCGCCGCGTACCGTGAAGAATCGTTGCTGGCCGCTCGAGGCCATGTCGCCGTCGGCCTCGAACCATCCGTCGGAGTCCTTCGTCAGCGTGGACGCGTATTGCTGCACGTAGGCGGCGGCCTCGCCGGAGCTCGTCAGCGCTCGCTGCTTGAGGTAGCTCGCGTCGGAGGCGATCGTTGCGGCGACCGTCGCGCTGCCGCCGGTCTTCGAGTCCCAGTAGATGTCATTGTAGTCGGCATAGCCGTTGTAATCGTAGTCCCGGTCGTCGACGCCGACCTCGTAGAGGGTCCCCGCGACGGTGGGGATCTGGTATTCCCTGATCTGGTCCCAGGCGGTCTCGTCCTCGGTGTAGGAGGAGTCGGTCCATGCCGTTCCGGCCGAGAGCGCCTCCGACGAGGAGATAACCGGCCTGGCCTGGACGTAGAAGGTGCCCGAGCCGTAGTTCATCGAGGTCGTGTACTTCACTTCCACCGCGACCTTCGAGTCGAGGGCCTTGACCGTCAGGTACCGGCGCTCCTTGTAGGTGTACGTTGACGAGGTCAGCCAGACCTGCTCGTACTCGTCGCCCAGGATCCAGCCCGTGCTCCCGTCGGCGTAGGTATAGGCCGTGCCGTCGGGGCGGAGGATCCGCAGCACCGTGTAGGTCGCGGTCGGCTTCGTGGTCGAGCCGCCGTTGGTCGTGCTCCAGCCGTGACCGTCCTCGGAGGTTGGCTGATTGACGTCGTCGATGCCGATCCGGTACTCCTGGCCGACCGTCGCGTCGAAGGAGAAGGACGGCGTATCCAGGATGGTCCAGGCCCCGCTCGGGAAAGTCGCCTCCTGCCAGGAGCCCAGGCTTATCGAGGTCGGCGAGGCGAGGTCGGTCCGATGGCGGACGCGGATCGCGAAGGTCTGGCTGTATGAGGACAGGCCGGCCACCTTGACCATGACGGTCTGGTCGAGAGCGGTGATCGTCAGGTAGCGGGCGCTATAGTCGGCGAGGTAGTAGCCGGGGTACTGCGTGCTCTCACCGATCTCGGGATACGAATAGGCAGTGCTCTTGTCGGCCCGATAGATTCCGAAGTAGGCGGTGGCGGTCGGGCCGAAGTTGTACGAATTTACGTAGCCGCCGTTCGTCGTCGTCCACGCCGCGCCGGAGGTGCTCGTATCGTCGATAGCGACCTGGTATGTCTCGCCGATCGTCGCCGGGAAGGTATACCAGCAGAAGCCGCCGCTGCTGATGTTTTCCGTCGCCCCGAGCGTGCCGACCGTCCAGTCCGCGTCGATGACGAGGCCGATCGGCGCGCCGCGATCGATCGAGATCGTGTACGTCGTCGACGAGCCGTCGAGGGCGATGACCTTGACGGCGATGTCGTTCGTCCCCTGAGCGAGGGAGATGCTGCTCGAGGTATAGCCCGAGGTCACCGACGAGGCCGCCCCCCCGGCGAGGCCAACGCTGATCGACGCGTAGGCGGAGGTCGCCGTCGGGGTGATACGCACGGACGAGACCGAGTTCGCCACCGCGATGCTGTAGGAAGTCGTCCCGGCGTCGAAGCCCGAAAGCAGCGAGGTATAGGTGGAGGCGTCCGTCACTACGAGGTTCGACAGCGAGCTCGTCGTGCTGTCCGCCTGGCTCGCCAGCTTCACCGTGACCGTGTAGGTCTGCGTCGAGCCGTCCTCCGCCGTCACGACGCAGGACTTCGCCGACGAGAAGTCCTGCGCCAGGCCCGAGGCGGGAGAGGCGCTGGCCTTCGCGGATACCGCGAAGGTCGGGACTAGGGCAGAGCGGACGGTGCCATTGGGGAGGGTACAGACGATACCTGTGCCGGTGATGACCGCCGTGTAATCCTGGGCGAGGGCCGAATTGCTCGCTTTCAGGAAGGCGAAGCTCGTGATCGCTTTCGCCGAACTCAGGCTCGAACTCGCTGTGTCGGTCGTGCTATCGGTGGGGTTGCTGCACGAGGCGAGGATCGCGATCGCAAGCGCCGCGGCGGGAACGATTCTCTTCGTTCGCATGGGTGCCCTCCAAGTATTTCATTTGTGCACGTAATTCTCATAAATATACCATGTAATTTATGGTTTTCAAACCATCTCATATTCCGCGCAACGCGAGAAACGCCAACCTTCTCCATCGGCTCGTCGCCGACCGTTCCGGGGCTTCGCCAAATTGATCGAAGGCAGATATACTCCTGCGATGCGATCTCGGGGACGGACAAGCGCGATTTACGGACTCCTTGCTCCCTACCGCGGCCTCGGACCCTCGCTCTGGTCGATGTTCCTCGCCACCATCGTCAACCGCTTCGGCGACTTCATCGGCCCCTTCCTCGCCCTCTATCTCACGAGGCGCCTGGGCTACGACGAGGCGGGCGCGGGCGTCATGGTATCCGTCGCGTTCGGAGCGTCGACGGTCGGAGTGCTCATCTCCGGCAGGGTCGCCGACGCGATCGGCAGGAAGGCGACGCTCGTGGCCTGCCATTCCTCGGCGGCGCTCTTCGGCCTGGCCATGAGCGTCTTCTACGAGAGTCCATGGTCGCCGGCCCTCGTGGTCGCGGGGAGTTTCTTCCGCGGGTCCGCGAGGCCGGTCATCTCGGCCCTCATCGCCGACCTCTCGCCGGCCGAGAGGCGCAAGGAGGCCTTCGGCCTGCAGTACTGGTCCATCAACGTCGGGGTCGCGGTCGGGCCCATCGTCGCGGCCTACCTCTTCGACAGCGACATATCCTGGCTCTTCCGCGGCGACGGGATCTGCTCGCTCGCCTCGGCCGCGCTGATCGCCGCGGGAGTGCGCGCTCCATCCCGCTCTCGCGCGGGCTCGGCCCTGGAGCGCGAGGACTCCCGCGGCGCGCTCCGCGCTTTTATCGCGAGGCCGATCCTGCCGGTCTATGGCGCCTTGGCCGCGCTCGCGGCGTTCACGTACTCGCAGACCGGCTTCTCGCTTTCCCTGACCGTCGCCGGCGCGCTCGGCGACTCGGGCGCCCGCTTCTTCGGCGCATTGATTTCGCTCAACGCGATAACGGTGATCGCCCTCAGCATACCGATCGCGCGGCTCATGCGCAGCCGCAGGCCCCTCTGGTGCATGGGCGTCGCGGGCGGCTTCTACGTCATCGGCTTCGCCATGCTCGCCTTCCCCTGGGGCCGGCTCTGGCTCGCGGCCTCGACCTTCATATGGACGATCGGCGAGATCGTCCACTCGGTGAACATGGGCGTCTTCGTGTCGAGGCACTCGCCGGCCAACTGGCGCGGTTCCTTCCAGTCCTTCACGAGCGCGTTCATACAGGGCGGGCACTCGCTCGGCCCCCTCGTCGCCGGGCCGGTCATCGCGGCCGCGGGCTCGGGCGGTCTCTGGCTGGGGATCGCGGCGCTGTGCGGTGCCTGGGGCCTCGGGGCGCTCGCTCTCGACCGGAAGGACGCGATGACTTCGGTCGCCGAGCAGTGACGGCGGCGGCGCGGTCCGACGAGCCTACGCGCGCCGCGCGTCACGGGCCGGCGCTCAGCTGATGCGGAACGCGACGGCCTCGTACTCCTTCCTGCTCCCCGCGAAGAGCGTCTGCGACAGCACGGCGATCCTGTAGTCCTTCAGGTCGAACTCGCGAGACCCGGCGATGCGTGAAGCGAGGTCGGCTACCCCCTCCAGGTAGTCGGAGAGTACGGGGTCGGCGCAGAGCGCCACCTCTCCGCCGCGCCAGGCGACGAGCTTGAAGGGCAGGACTCGCGAGACGGCCTCGCTCGCCGCCGGGGCCGCCTCGACGGCGGAGACGGCCTGGCGCGCCTCGAGCTTGATCATGCGCGCCTTTGACTCGGGAAGCGACTCGCTGATCGCGATTCCCACCCAGTCCAGGAACTTCTCGCGGACCCTGTGGATGTCGGGCAGCATGGAGATGGTTTCGATCGAGTCGCCCGCCGAGATCGCGCTCGCGAGCCCGGATATCTCCTTCAGGTACGCGTTGCGCTGGGCGTCCGGCACGTAGTACATGATGACGAGGTGGACCTTCTTGCCGTCGGGCGCGCCGTAGTCGAGCCCGGAGGGAGACCAGCCGACCGCGCAGAGGAGCTCGCCCTCGGCAGCCGTACGGCAGTGCGGGCACGCGACGCCTCGGCCGATTCCCGTGTTCGACCTCGCCTCGCGCTCCATCACCGTCCTCACGAGGTCGTCCTTCGTGCCGATGTCGGGTATCGCCTCGATCAGGTGGGCGAGGAACTCGAGGGCCGCGTCCTTGCCAGTCCCGGGAAGCTCCACCAGGCGGCCCTCCTTGAGGGCCTTGAGCAGGCTTTTCATGACGGGCTGCCTTTCGCGCGGACCTTCGGGCCGCGCCCGAAGCCCCGCGCGGTGAACCATGTCTTGGCAAGGTGGGTCAGGACCGCGTAGGCCGCGAGGAAGCCTCCTATCCAGGCCCAGTAAATCGGAGGGAGGGGGACGAGGCCGAAGGCGGGCCCCAGCGGCGAGTACGGCAGGACGACCGCCGCGGCCATGACCGCCAGCGTCGCGAGGGTCATGGCGAGGCTCGCGCGGCTCTGGAAGAAGGGGACGCGCGTCGTCCTGATGATGTGCACGATGAGGGTCTGCGTCAGCAGGGACTCCACGAACCAGCCCGTATGGAACAGAGCCTCGAGCTGCGCCCTCTCGATCGCCCCGGACGCGGCCCAGGCGGAGCAGCCGAAGAACCACCACATGAGCGCGAAGGTCGCGTAGTCGAAGATGGACGATATGGGGCCTATGAAGAACATGAAGCGCCGTATGAAGGATATGTCCCAGCTCTGGGGCTTCTCGATGGCCTCGGGATCCACGTTGTCGAGGGGAATGCCTGTCTGCGAAACGTCGTAGAGCATGTTGTTCAGGAGTATCTGCACGGGCGTCATGGGGAGAAAGGGGAGGAGCAGGGAACTCCCGAGCATGGAGAACATGTTGCCGAAATTCGAGCTCGCGCCCATCTTTATGTACTTCACGATGTTGTTGAATACGTGCCGCCCCTCGACGATGCCGTCCTCGAGGACGAGGAGGTTCTTCTCGAGGAGGATGATGTCCGCCGACTCCTTCGCGACGTCCACGGCCGTGTCAACGGAGATGCCTACGTCCGCGGCCCTCATCGCCGCCGCGTCGTTTATGCCGTCGCCCATGAATCCTACGACGCGGCCCTGTGAGCGCAGTGACTTGACGATCTCCTCCTTGTTCGCCGGGGTCAGCCGGGCGAAGACGTCGCGCTCGCGCACGGTCCGGGCGAAGTCCTCGGGCCGCATCGCGTCGAGCTCGCGCCCCGTGACGACGCCCGCGTTCCCGAGCCCGACCTGCTCGCAGACCTTCGCCGTCACGAGCTCGTTGTCGCCCGTGAGCACCTTGACGCGGACCCCGCGCGCCGCGAGCGAGGCGATGGCCTTCTCGGCCGAGTCCTTGGGCGGGTCGATGAAGGCGAGGTAGCCGAGGAGGATGAGGCCGGCCTCGTCGGCCGCGGAGAAGGTCTCCTTCGTCTTCGGATACTCGCGATAGGCGATCGCCAATACCCGGTAGCCCCGCGACGAGAGGGCGGCGTACTCCTCGAGGATGTCCTGCTTGACGATCTCGATGAGGGGGAGGACCTCCTCGTCGATCTGGTACTTGTCGCAGGCCTCGAAGACGGCGTCGACCGAGCCCTTGCAGATGAGCACGTGGTCGCCCTCGTACTCGACGACGACCGACATCCGCTTGCGGTCGAAATCGAAGGGGATCTCGTCCACCTTCCGCAGGCTTCGCCCGACGTCCAAGTCCTCGTTCGAGAGGATCGACTCGTCGAGGAGATTGCGGAGCCCGGTCTGGTAGTACGAGTTCATCCAGGCGTAGCGGAGCGTGTCCTCGCTCGGCCTGTCCGTCACGTCGACGTGCTTCTCCAGGATGACCCTGTCCTGGGTGATCGTTCCGGTCTTGTCGGTGCAGAGGACGTCGATGCCGCCGAGGTTCTGGATCGCCTTCAGCTTCTTGACGATGACCTTCTTCCTCGCCATGAAGACGGCGCCCTTCGAGAGGCATACCGTGACGATCATGGGCAGCATGCCGGGCGTGAGGCCGACGGCTACGGACAGGCCGAAGAGGAGGGCCTCGAGCCAGTTTCGCTTGAAGACCCCCTGGATGAGGACGATGAGCGATACCATGACGAGCATGAAGCGGATCATGAGGGCGACGAAGGACTTCACGCCCGCGTCGAATTCGGTCGATCCCTTCGGCATCGCGAGGTCGGCGGCGACGGAGCCGAGGAAGGTGCGCATGCCGGTGTCGACCGCGACGCCCCGCGCCGAGCCCGAGAGCACGGTGGAACCCTGGAAGCAGGCGCACTTGAGCTCGAATACGCCGCCCTCGCCCGGATCGGCCTCGGCATACTTCTCGACCGGCATCGATTCGCCGGTCAGGGCGGCCTGCGTGACGAAGAAGTCCTTGGCGGAAAGTATCCTGAGGTCCGCGGGGACGATGGAGCCGGCCGCGAGGGCGATCACGTCGCCCGGCGCCACCTCGCTGATGGGTATCTCGATCTCCCTGCCTTCCCGGACGACCTCGGCGCTCGCCTGGACCATGAGCTCGAGCTTCTCGGCGGCGTCGCTCGACCGGCGCTCCTGGAAATACGCGAGGAAGACGCTGATAAAGATCATTCCCACGACGATCGTACCGGAAGACACGTCGCCGGTGGCGTACGAGAAGCCGCAGATGACGAGAAGGATGAGGACCAGAGGATCCTTGAACCTGAGGAAGATCTCGGCGATGAAGCCTTTTCGCCTCTCGCCCGCGAGGACGTTAGGCCCGAATTCCCTGAGCCTTTCCTCGGCCTCCGCCTTCGAGAGGCCCCCTTCCCGCGAGCCGAGGAGGCTCAATGCCGCGCTCTCGTCCGTCGCGCAGGCCTCTCGGAGCCGGCGCTCCTCGGACGGATCGGCCTTCCTGCCCGTGAAGGCCTTCCGGGCTATCGACGGCGAAAAGAAGCGCGGCAACACGGCCATCTCGGCCTCCCGTTATTGCTCGACCGGACAGGCTCCCTCGAGGTCGAATCCGAGCGAGAACGAGGGGATCGCCTCGAGATCCGTTTCGACGCTCGCCGAGCCCGCCAGCCTGCAGCGGACGGTCTTGAGCTGGGCCACGAGGTCGAAGAGCCTGCGGTCGGCGTCGGCGAAGTTCATCGTGAAGCGCAGGCCCCGCTCGATCCTTCCCTTCGCGGGGACGACGGTCCTCTCGTCGCTACCGCCCGATGCCCACATCCTGTCCTCGCCGTAGAAGTCATACGATACCGAGCCGAGCTCGACCGGGAAGGCGTTCGGGTTACTGATCACGAGGCCGAGCCTGAGGTTCGTCGTGACGAGGACGTCGCGCTCGATCCTCAGGGACGTTATGCGAAGCTCGGGCTCGCGGACGATCGGGATGGCCCCGCTCGCGGCCGCGACGGGCTCCAGGACGGCGCCGTCCGGCGCGCGCAGGAGGACGCGGGCCGCCGCACTCCACGGGGCCTCGGCCGGGCCTTCGGGGCCGCGGACAGTCTCGGCTAACGCGTCGACGCGGACGACGCACTCGAAGGCGATGACGGCTTCGCCGCCGCCCTCGACGCGCGAGCCCGGGCCGGCCGCGGGGCCGCTTCCCGCGGCGAGGGGCGCCGCGGGCAAGGCGGCGGCCGCGAGCGGAACCGCCGCCCCCTCGACGGCGAGGGCGCAGTCGGCGGCCTCGATCGAGAGAGCGTCCTGGCGGGGGTTTCGCACTCTCGCCTCGAGGCGCAGGAGGGCGCGGTTCTGATCCAGGAGCCGGACGGGAGCGGCGCTCAGCGTCATGGTCGGCCCGGGCAAGGCCGGCGCGGCGGGCCGCGACGCGCAGCCGGTTAATAAGGCGGCCGCCGCGAGCGACGCGCAGCCGGCGGCGAAGACCGCGGCAGCGAACGCCGTCGAAAGCTCGAGGACGGGGATCGCGATGTGACGCGCGCGTGAAAGCATGGATATAAGGATACCCTGCGGTGCGCGTGGTGCGCCATGGCCGCCGCGAATAGAATTCCGCCTCGCGCCAGCTAGCGCTTCGCGGGGACCGCGTACGTGGCCCATTCGGTCGGATCGACGTACTCGAGGCCCTCGGCCTTGGGCAGGAGCCGATCGAGGTAGGTCGTCAGCATATGGTCCCTGACGGCGAAGCGCTTGTCCTCCGCGGCGGCCTCTCTCCTCGCTGCGCGTTTGTCGTCGAAGAACGATCCGTCGAGGAGACTGAAGCGGGAACCGTCGAGGATCAGAAGGACCTTTCCGCCTTGGATGTAGGGATCCTTGCCGTACAAGAGTCTCTTGGGCGGAAGGAAGGGCACGGGATCGAAGGGGCCCGCGACCCGGACGATGGGCAGATTCCCGTAGCGCGCCCAACCCTCGGCGTCGGTGACCTTGGGCGGGGCCGAGGCCACGACCTTCTCGAGCGCATAGCCCTCGCGCTGTAAGAGCATTCCCAGGATGATCGCCTCGGCCGCGCCGAGCGAGTGTCCCGTCACGCGGACGGAGTAGCCCGGCCGGAGTCTCGGCCTCAGGTCCTCGAAGACCGCGAAGGCGGCCCTCTCGAAGCCCGTATGGAGGTAGATGCCGAGTTCGTCGCTCCTTCGCTTCAGGAACTCGACGTCGAGCAGCGCGTTCCTCAAGTTGGCGGTCCCGCGGATGGCGATATCCGCCCGCCTATGCGCGTCGTCCTCGAAGAGCGCGTAGCGGTTTTTCACCGAACGCAGGTTCACGATGGTGACCCGACCGTAGGGGCCGCGCCACTCGGACTCGATCGCCGCGTCCGCGTCGTACCTGACGGAGCGGTTGAGCCGTTCGAGCAGGATGAGCTCGTCGACCGTCGCGTCGACGCCGAAGTCCTTCAGGTCGAGAGCTATGGCCGGACGGGCGGCGAGGCAGGCGAGGAGGACCGCGGCGATCGCTGCCGCCCGCGGCCTCGCGCGCGGCCGTCGCTCCCCCGTTCGACTGTCGCGGATCATGCGCCCTATCTCGTCCTCATGTAGTTCTCGACGCCGCATTCCTTCATCTGGAGCCCCGTCCTTTCTTCGTATCGAGCCCTGGCGGGCCGCGGGCGCGCGCATATACTTGGTGTGCGGAGGCGCTATGAGCGACGCTTCTTGCACGGTCCTCGTGGTCGACGACTCGCTCGCGAACCGGTCCTACCTGGCGCACGTGCTCGAGGAGGACGGCTACAGGATACTCCAGGCGGCGAGCGGAGAGGAATGCCTCGGCATGGCGGCGGCCGAGAGGCCCGCCCTCGTCCTCCTCGACGTGGTCATGCCCGGCATCGACGGCTTCGAGACGCTCCGCAGGCTCAAGGCCGCCCGCGCCACGCGGCGAGCGGCGGTCATCATGCTGACGAGCGTGGGCGACGAGCGCTCGAAGCTCAAGGCCTTCGACTTCGGCGCCGTCGATTACATCATCAAGTCGGCGAGCGGCTCCGAGGTGAGGGCACGCGTGCGCGTGCACCTGCGGCTCGCGGCGGCCGACGCCGAGCTCGTGGCGGCGCGGGCCGAGAGCCTCAGGCAGCTCGCCGCCGCCCAGCGATCGCTCCTCGTCAAGCCCGAGGACCTGCCCGCGGCGCGCTTCTCCGCCTATTACCGATCGCTCCACGAGGCGGGAGGGGACTTCTACGACGTCGTCGAGGTAGCCGAGGATCTCATCCTCTATCTCATAGCCGACGTGGCGGGCCACGACGTGGGGACGAGCTACGTCACGCCCGCCGTGAAGGTCCTGCTCAGGCAGTGCGCGACGCCGGCCTACTCGGTCCCCGAGTCGATCGCCTATCTGAACGAGGTGCTCGCGAAGACCCTCCTGCAGGAGACCTACCTGACCGCGTACGCCCTTCGCGTGAACCGCAGGGCGGGAAAGGCCGTCTACCTCGCGGCCGGACACCCGCCCGCGATCTTCGTGCCCGCCGAGGGGCCGATCGCCTTCCTCTCGCGGGAGAATCCTTTCGTCGGCATGTTCCCCGGCTCGGTCTACCAGGCCGAGACGATCGACGTGAAGGCGGGCGACCGCTTCGTGCTCTACACCGACGGCCTCGTGGAGCTCGCCTCGGTCGAGGACGCGGCCGAGCGGGGCTGGACCGAGTCGAGGGAGCGCCTCTTGCCGGCGCTCGAGAAGCTGCGCGGCGTATCCCTCGGCGAGCTGCCCGAGGCCCTCGTCCGCGAGATGGGCGCGGACAAGCCCGACGACGACGTGGCCGTGCTCGCGATCGAGGTGTAGGCCGGCCTTCACGGTGGCGGCAGAGGGTCCCTTCTACTAGACCGATTCTGATGAATCTCCTGAGCCTGCCCTTCCGGGAGGCGAGCACCATCCTCTCGGTGCTCGCCGTCAGCAACGTCGGCATACTCGTAGCGCTCCTCGCCTTCGCCGTCCTGGCCCTCGCCGGGGGCGCCGCCATCATCGCCTTCTCGGGAAGCCCGGCGGGCCGGGTCGCTTCGGGATCCGGCCCGCTCGCCGTCCTCCTGGCTCTCCTCTCGGCCTTCCTCCTCCGAGGCGAGCGCGGGAAGCGGCGGAGCCATCTGCGCCTCCTCCTCGGCGCGGACCTGGACGACCTGATCGGTAAGCCTTTCGCCGGGAGGATCTGGCCGGGCGACCGAGAGTTGGTGATGGGCAACTTCCATAAGAGAGTCTCCGGCGGCGCGGCGCCCTCGTCCTACGACTTCAGGCTCGTCGGGCCGGACGGGCGAGAGCTCTGGGTCTCGGTGTCAGCCAACCTCATCGAGTGGCGCGGCAGGCCCGCCTCCCTCGCCCTCCTGGCCGAGAAGGAGACCCTGCTGCGCGAGGTTCATCACCGGATCAAGAACAACCTCGCCGTCGCGACGTCGCTCCTCTCGCTCCAGGCGGCCGGCCTCGGCCCTCGGCATCATGCTGAACGAGATCGTCACCAACTCGATGAAGCACGCGTTCTCCGGCACTCAGTATCCCGAGATACGCATCTCGGCGAGCGAGGAGGGAGGGCGGATCCGCCTACGCTGCGGGGACAACGGCTCGGGACTCGCGCCCGGCGCCGAAAAAGCATCGGGCGGGCTCGGCTCCGAGCTGATCGAGATGCTCGCCTCGCAGATCGGGGTCGAGGTCGCGGTCAGTAGCGGACCGGGCCTCTCCTACGACATCGATATCCCCGCGGCCGGGGCGGCCCTCGGCAGCGAGGCGCTCATTGATACCGGATCGGGCCGCTACGCCGAGCGCGGCATTGCCAACCTCGACTGAGACCTCGCCGAGGAGCTCCTCGCCGACTGGCGCCTCCTGCGCACGCCGATCGTGCGTAACGGGAGGCGCGCCGCGGTCGGCCTCGCGCCCGAAGCCTGGGCCGCGATGATCGAGGATTGAACCCTTCTCGCCCGCGTCCGGGAGCGCGGCGCGAAAACCGTGGTATCATGAATCCAGGATGACGAAGGATCAGCGCCTCGAGGAAAGGGAGAAGGAGCTCGCCTGCATTTACTCGATCTGCCTCCTCGCGGCGGGGGCTCCCGAGCCGAGCCGGGCTGCCGAGGGAATCGCGCGGGCCCTCTGCGCCGCCATGCAAAGGGAAACGATGGCCGTCTGCGTCATTTCCTGCGCTCTGCCGGGCACCGACAAGTCCATATCCGTCCGTCGCGGAGGGCGCATCGCTTCGTCGAAGGCCGCTCGTGCGGGTATCGAGGCCCGTCTGCCCAGGGATGCGTCAGGAGGCTGGCAGGGCAGCGTCCGCATCGAGTATCGGGATCCTTCCCTTCGCTTCCTCCCGCAGGAGAAGGCGCTCCTCGATTCCGTGATCGTGGTCATGGCGTCGATGCTCAGGACCGCGGAGCTTTTCGCGAAGTACAAGTCCCTGTCGGAAGACCTGTCCGCAAAGAACGTCGCCCTCCGCGAGGTCCTCTTTACGATAGAGGATGAGCGCAGGCGGATGGCCGCGGCCTTCCGCGACAGGATCCTGTCCGAGATCCTTCCCCTCGCCGAGCGCGCGCGAGACCGATCGCTGTCGAGGGAGCGCCGCATCGCGTATCTCGACCTGCTGGCCGACGAGCTCGGGCGCGAGGCTTCGTCCCTGGATCCCGGTCGTCCCGCGTACGCGTCCTTGAGCCTGAGGGAGCGGGAAGTGGCCGTACAGGTCCGGAACGGTCGTACGAGCAAGGAGATCGCGCTCCTGCTCGGCATCGCCGAGGCGACCGTGGAGAGGCACCGCCACAACATACGAAGGAAGCTCAAGGTTTCCGACAGGAGCGTCAACCTGGTCGGCCTCCTGGAAGCCGGCGAACCTGGATCGCCGGCAGTCATCGACTTGTAGATCCCTATACAAGTTTCCTACAAGCAATCTGCGAATTGTCCGTCCGCTCCATGTAGCTTACCCTCGATACCATAACGAGGCCGTAGGCCGGGAAGGGGGAGCGCATGGGCGTGACGATGCTGACGGATAGGGATTACGAGAGGCTTTCCGCCTTGGTCGGGGCCGCGCGCTCCGGAGCGCGCCCCGATCGCGCCGCGATGCTGGGCGACCGCCTTCGGAGCGCGTCGATCATGGACGACGACGAGTTCGACACGGACTGCGTGAAGATGGGATGCGTCGTCCAGCTGCTCGACCTCGGCACGGGGCGGGGCTTCACCTATCGCCTGGTCTTCCCGGCGGAAGCGGACATTGCGGAAGGCCGTATATCCGTGCTCTCGCCGCTCGGCGCGGCGCTGCTCGGAAGGACCACCGGCGAGGAGTTCTCCTACGAGAGCCCGGGCGGCACGGTCAGGATCCGGACGCTCAAGGTGATCCATGAAGAGCAGATCCGCTAGGCCGCGCTTGCGCGGGAGCCCTCGCGGATACGTCCCCGAGTCGCTGTTCCTCCACCCGGCGTGGCTGGCGTGGAAAACGACGCTCGGGTGGAGCGTCATCGAGGCGGACGAGGGCTTTGTCATCCTCCACAAGACGATCGGCCCTTCCGTCTCGATGGCCTACGCCCTGTGTCCTCTCTCGCTGCTCGAGGGGGCGTCCGAGCTCGGCGACGACCTCGACTACGGCGCCGCCCTCGAGCGGCTCTCGCTTCGGGCCCTGCCGCGCCTCCCCGGGAATTGCGCCTTCATCCGATGGGACCTCGAGGCGCCTGCCTGGACCGACGAGGATGGAGCGCCCCTGGCCGTTTGGCTCCAGGAGTTGCGGATGAACGCCTCGACTCGCGGAAGGCGCCTTCGCAAGTCCTCGATGGAGTATCGCTGCCCCGATACGATGGTCGTCGACTTGAGCGGCGGGCGCGAGGCAGTGCTCGGCCGGATGGATGGCCGGACCCGCTACTCGATCAGGCTCGCCGACCGCCGAGGTACCGCGGTCGAGCAGGAAGGTGTCGAAGGCCTGCGCGACTTCCATGCGCTCCACGTCGAGACGGCGACCCGCCATGGCCTCGCGGTCTACCCGGAATCGGCCTTCCGCGATCTATTCCTCGCCTCGCGCGCTTACGGACTCTCCCTGAAGCTCTACTCGGCGCGCTCCGAGGGCGAGTGCGCGGCGTCGGCCATTGTAGCGAGGAACGAAGGAGAAGCCTGGTACCTCTTCGCGGCCTCTTCGAGCGACCGCCGTCGCGCCATCGGCCCGAGCGCCATACTGTACCGTACGCTGATTGACTGCGCCGAGGCCGGGGACGAGCGCATGGATCTCCTCGGCGTGGGACCCGAGGGGAAGATGGACCACCCGCTCGCCCGGCTGACGCTGTTCAAGTCGGGATTCGGCGGACGACGAAGGCTCCGCGCCGGCGCCTGGGACTATGTGATGGACGAAGAGGCCCATGCGGCATACGCGTCGCTGGAGGCATGCGGGATCAATTGAGCGCGCCGGCCGCGAGCTTCGAAATGAATGCCATGGGATCCTCCTAGGCGGGTTGGGCCGAGCGTCGTGCATCTTCGCATCTACGAGATGGAAGACGAGGAGGAGGAGAAGGCCTCGGGCTTCATCTTCACGGCAGACGCCTCCCGGCGCGCGTCGTGGACGACGATCTCGACAGCGACCTCGCCCTGCTCAGGCTGTCGGCCGCCGGACTACCCGCGGTCGAGCTGGGCGACTCTTCGAGGCTGAGGCCCGGACAGCTCGCCGTCGCGGTCGGCAATCCTCTCGGCTTCGAGAACAGCGTGACCGCGGGCGTCGTCAGTGCCTTGGGCCGTTCCTTCCGCTCAGCCGGCTAGGGTCCCGATCCCCAGGGGCAGGGTCAGCCGAAAGGCCCGCTCTCCGATGAAGCTTCCAGCATCCCTTTCCCCGAGCGAATGGAAGGCTCCTATTCCGGAGACGAGGAAGAGAAGGTGCATGAACCAGTTGTCCATGAAGATATGGAAGGGCGTCAGGGACAGCACCACGAAGAAACGGAGCCAGTCGAGGTACGCTAGTCGCTTCATACGGCCAACGATGTTAAGCGAACCACGGCGTATCGCTCAATCGCGTTTCTTGATAATCAATGTCCCGGACTGATGTCGGGCATCGCGACTCCCGAGCGCCGCGCCGCGACCGGGCTCAGGGCTCCAGCACTATCTTCCCGTGCGCCCCGCTCTCCATGATCCTGCGGTGCGCCTCGCTCGCCTTCTCGAGGGGGAGCGTCGTTCCCACTACCGGGCGAAGGCTCCCGCGGTCCAGGCCGTCGGCGATGGCCCCGTGCGCCTCGGCCTCGTCGGACGCCGTGATGTTCCATAGGAGCATCCCCAGCACCGACGCGTCGCGCGACATCAGGTCGCGGGGATTGATCGTCGCCTCGGCGCGGCTCCCGACCACCACGACGCGGCCGCGGGGCGCGAGCATGGACAGGTCGACCCCGAGGTTCTCGTTCGCGAGCATCTCGACAATCAGGTCGACGCCGCGGCCGCCGGTGATGCGCAGGACCTCGTCGCGGCAGGCCGGGGCGCCGTGGTCGACGACGTGAGACGCGCCCTCGTGGAGGACGAGCTCCCGCCCCCGCGAGCTGCCCGCGGTCCCGATGACGGTCAGGCCCGCGGCCGCGGCGAACTGGAGGGCCGCGATGCCGACCCCGCCCGACGCGCCGTGAACGAGGACCGTCTCGCCCGAGCGGGCGCGTCCGAGCTGGAAGAGCGCCCGGTACGCCGCGGCGTAGGGCACGAATATCCCCGCGCCTTGGGCGAAGCTCAGCGCCTCGGGCAGGGGGTGGGCCTGGGAGTCCAAGGCGAGGGCGTACTCGGCGTAGGTCCCGCTCAGGGAGCGGGCGAGATAGACCCGGGCGCCGACCTCGGGGAGGCTTACCCCGGGCCCGACTGCCTCGACGGTCCCCGCGCCGTCCGTCCCGGGCGTGTAGGGCAGGGGCGGCTTGTTCGCGTACTTCCCGCTCCGCGCGTAGGCGTCGGCCGGATTCACTCCCGCCGCCCGGACGCGCACGAGGACCTGCCCCGGCCCCGGCTCGGGCCTGGGGACATCCTCGACCTTGAGCACCTCAGGCTCCCCGTATTCCCGCACGACGATCGCTTTCATGCGCGCCTCCGGATCGATACTCCTAGTATCGAGGATATACTGGCGGCGCGGCAAGGAAACCCGTCCGATCCGGACGGCTTGGCGGAATTTGTACGGGAACTGCGAAGCTCTGCGGCGGTCTTTCCCTTAGCCTCCGTATCGAAGGAGAGCGCGGTGAATTGCTTCGAGCGCACCGAGGACGTGATCGATTATATCGAGCGCCATCTCGCGGAGGATCTCGACTACGAGCGCATATCGCGGCTCGCTGCCTGCCCGATCGGGCTTTATCAGCGGGTCTTCGCGGACGTCGCCGGCCTTTCGCTGGCCCAGTACCAGCGCCGGCGGCGACTATCCGAGGCGGCGCGGGAGCTCATCGCAGGGAACGCCAAGGTGATCGACATCGCCCTCAAGTACGGTTACGAGTCCCACGGGGCGTTCGCACGGGCTTTCAAGGAGCAATTCGGACTGGTGCCCAGCGCCGCGGCGAGCATCTCCGCCGGAGCGTCGGGTCTCGAGCTCTTCGACCGCCTCTCCTTCTCGCGCGACGCGGGATCAAGCGAAACCTACCGCGTCGTGAAAGGGAGGAGGATCATGGCAGAGCTCATCAGGATCGAGTACGCGGACTTCGGCCCGCGCCGGCTCATTGGCAAGCAGTGGCGCACGAGCTTCGAGGAGGCGGGATCGCGCTGGAAGGAGTACTTCGGCTCAGGCTGGTCGGGCGGCGTGGCGCCGACAGCGATCGAGGTGTAGACTGCGACAATGGCCCTGCAGGTATTCGGCACGCGGAAGTGCCAGGACACAAAGAAGGCGGAGCGTTTCTTCAAGGAGCGCGGCGTCAAGTTCCAGTTCATCGACCTGGCGGAGAAGGGCATGAGCCCCGGCGAGCTGGCATCTGTCGCGGCGGCCCTCGGCATCGACGCGCTCGTCGATACCGGATCGAGCCGCTACGCCGAGCGCGGCATGGCTCACCTCGACTGCGACCTCGCGGCCGAGCTCATCGCGGCCTGGCGCCTCCTGCGCACGCCGATAATCCGGAACGGCAGGCGTGCCGCCGTCGGCTTCGCGCCCGATGCCTGGGCGGCGCTGATCGAATAGCGTCGGGTCGGAGCGGGAGATGAACGTCTTCATCGTCGGCGGCACGGGACTTCTCGGCTCTGCGGGCGCGCGAGAGCTCATCGCGCGGGGACATGAGGTCTCGTCGATCGCGCTGCCTCCCGTCCCCGCGGGCGCGGACATCCCGGAGGGGATGGACCTCCGCTTGGGAGACGTCCGCGAGATGGGCGACGGCGAGCTGGGCGCCCTCTTGGCGGGCCGCGACGGGCTCGTTTTCGCCGCCGGCGTGGACGAGCGCGTCGAGGGCCCGCCGCCGATCTACGACTTCTATCGCCGACGGAACATCGAGCCGATGCGCCGCTTCCTCTCCGCCGCGAAGCGCTCAGGCGCGCGGCGCGCCGTAGTGCTTGGATCCTATTTCGCGCATCTCGACCGCCTGCGCCCCGAATGGAGGCTCGCACGGACGCATCCCTACATCCGCAGCCGCGTCGACCAGGAGCGCGAGGCCCTCGCCTTCGCCGAGGACGGTTCGATGGACGTCGCGGTCCTCGAGATTCCTTACGTCTTCGGGGCTCAGGCCGGACGCAGGCCCGTATGGATGTTCCTGGCCGAGTACCTGCGGCGACGCATGCCGGCGGTTCTCTATCCGCGCGGGGGCACGGCCGCGGTCACGGTCAGGCAGGTCGGGCAGGCGATAGCCGGCGCCCTCGAGCGGAGCCGCGGCGGCGCCCTCTATCCGATCGGCTATCGCGACATGGGCTGGTCGGAGATGCTCAGGACCATGATGCGAGGCCTCGGCCTGCCGGAGCGGCCCGTCGTGACGGTCCCGACCTGGTCCTTTGCCCTCGCCGGAGCCCTCATCGACGCGGGCAGGAGGGCGAGGGGAATCGAAGGCGGCCTCCGCATGTCGCGCTTCGCGCGCGTCATGGCATCCGAGTCCTTCATCGACGGGGCCATCGCCGCGCGCGAGCTCGGCGTGGAGCCTGACGACATCGATGCGGCCATCGCCCAGTCCATGAGGCTCTGCGCCGACATCCTGGACGGAAGGGCGGCCGCGATCGGCATGTCGGGCTAGGCGCGGCGGCACTGGCCTTTCGGCCGGGTGCCGGAGGCCGCGGCGCCCGTATCTTTGCCGCGATGGTCACTGAAGAAGAAGACGTGCTGGACGCGTATTCGCAGGCTGTCGTCGCGGCCGTCGAGAGAGTGGGCCCGAGCGTCGTCCACCTGCGGATCTACGACGGAAGGGGAAGCGGATACGAGGAGGCGAAGGCCTCCGGCTCAGGATTCATCTTTACTCCGGACGGCTTCCTCATCACCAACAGCCACGTCGTGGCCGGTGCCGGCGAGATCGAGGCGGTCCTCGCTGACGGAAGGCGCCTCCCCGCCGCCGAGCTCGGCGACTCCTCGCGCCTCCGGCCGGGCCAGCTCGCCATCGCGGTGGGGAATCCCCTCGGCTTCGAGAACAGCGTGACCGCGGGCGTCGTCAGCGCCCTGGGTCGCTCCTTCCGCTCGGTCGGCGGCAGGCTCATAGACGATGTCGTGCAGACGGACGCGGCGCTCAATCCGGGGAATTCCGGCGGCCCCCTCGTGGACTCGCGAGGACGCGTAGTCGGCGTCAACACCGCCGTGATCCTGCAAGCCCAGGGACTCTGCTTCGCGATACCTTCGAACACGGCCGCGGCCGTGGCGTCGGCCCTGCTCCGCGACGGCCGCGTGCGCCGCGGCTATCTCGGCTTGGGCGGCCAGAACGTCAGCATCTCGCGCCGGGCGGCCCGCGTCCTGGGACTTCCGGACGGGACCGCGCTGCGCGCCATCCTCGTGGAGCGCGGCGGGCCCGCCGACTCCGCCGGCCTCCGCGAGGGCGACATCCTCCTCTCGTTCGACGGCTCTCCGATCGAAGGCATGGACGGACTTCGCCGCTGCCTCGGCGAGCGCTCGATCGGCGTCCCCTCGCGCCTGGCGATCCTCCGCAGGGACAGGCGCCTCGAGCTCGAGGTCGTTCCGAGGGAGGGCCCCGCGGCTTAGGTCGCGCCCGCGCTCCCGGACGGGCGTCGCGGCGCCCTAGCGGCCCGCGACGAGGACGCGGCCCTTCGAGGGAGAGATTCCGAATACCGAACGGATCGAATTATTGAAGTCCAGGTAGTCGCTCTGCATGCCGTCCGAGAAGATCAGTCCCTTCTCGCCCATCTTCGATTCGACGACGAGCGACGCATCGCCCTCGATCTTGCCGAACACGAGCTCGGCGCCGCTCGATACGCTGGCGAAGGGCTCCCTGACCGCGAAATGCAGGAAATCGCCGTCCCATCCGGAGGCGTCGTCCGACTTCACGACGAGCTTCTTGCCGCCGCGCATCGTGCCCACGATGCCGCTCGATCCGTTGATGACGCTCCGCAGCCATCCCGACCTGCCCAGCGGCGTCGAGACGATGAGCCCGCTCGAGGATTGGCTTTCCGAGCGGTCTCCGTGACTGAGGACGTAGCGGGCCGAGCCGTGGTCGCTCACTCCGAGGAAGAAGTCGTTGACGGCGGTCATGGTCTGCCCGTCGGAAAGGCGTACGACGGCCTTGGTCACCCGGCGTTCCGCGAGCTCGTCGCCCAAGGCCTGCGCCAGTACGGAGCCCGCTTCTTCGCACGAGAACTGTGCCAATACGCCGTCCCACCGCTCCTTCTCGGGGTTGAATCCCACGATAGCCTGAGGACCGAGGTACTTCAGCGTGTTGACGATGAGGCCGTCCTGCCCCACCGTCGCGACGAGGTCGTCGGGCGCGAACTGGTAGTTGGGCGATTGCGTCCAGTCGATCCGGTGGACGCGGGCGACGCGCGACGCCGCGTCCAGGATCCGGTCGAGCGAGCGGTCGAAGCAGGCCTGCTCGCGCTCGTAGTCGCCGAAGTCAGCCCCGAGCCTCTCGACGTAGAAGCGCGCCTGGGCCCTCGTGTTGAAGCGGCGCACGAGCTGGTCGAGCCGCGTCGGCCTGGTCACGACGACGATCTTGCGCGAAAGCGAGGCCATCAGCCTTCCCGCTTGAGCAGCGTAGCCAGGAGGTCCGGGCTCATGTTCAGCTCGCCGATCTTCTCCGCGTTTCGCGCCAGCGAGTCGAAGGCCTGGGCGATCAGCTGCTCGGGCCGCATGCCGCCCTTGGCCAGGATGTCGAGGAGGCTCGGGTCCATCGAGCCGAAGGCCTTGAGCAGGCTCTCCATCGAGTAGGCCTTGGCGTCCGACTCGGTCCTGGAGCTCTCCGCCGCGAGCTTGGCCAGGCGCCCGCGCTCGCCCTCCTGCTCGATCCGGAAGCTCATGTTCTCGGCCTCGAGCAGCCTTGTCTTCTCCTGCACCGCGCGCTCCGCGTCGACCTGCGCCTCGCGGATCTGCCGTTTCTTGGCCTCGATGGCTATCTCGGTGTTGAGCTCGTTCTCCTTGATCTTCCGCTCCTGCTCGACGGACGCGTTGCGGCGCTCGTAGATGGCGTCGTCGGCCTCCTTGAGGATCCGCTCGCGGGTCTCGGCCTCGAGAGCGCGGCCCGTCTCCTTGTTCGGCAGCACGGCGAGGATGCTGAGGTTCGTCGCCTCCAGGCCGAGGCTCGCGAGGTACTCGTCCGTCCTCAGCGAGCGTTCGGCCTCGGCCTTGATCCGGTCGGTCGCCTTGATGGCATCCTTCAGCGTCAGGCGCTCGACCTCGCGCTTGATCACCGTCTTCGCTACGTTCACGATCTTCTGGTCGATCCTCTGAGGATCCTCGCTCTCGTAGTCGAGCGTGCGGCTCGAGACCACGAAGTTCATCTGGTCCTTGATCTTGGAAGGGTCGGAGACGCGATAGGTGATCTCGCCCTGGATCGAGAGCGTCTGGAAGTCGGTCGACAGCTCCTCGAAGATGAAGGGCGCGGCGCCGCTCTCCAGCGGGATCTTGATGAACGAGGTGGAGGGCGCGAAGTACCAGAACGAGAGGCCGGCTCCCTGGCGCGCGATCCGGCCGTTCTTGATGACGAAGACATGGGCGTTGGGCTCGAATTTAACGAAGCGGAAACCGAACATGAGGGACCTCCTCGGAGAGGCCTCCAGAGTAGCGGACGCGCTCCCCCTTATGAATCTACTTCTTCTCGATCTTCCTGATTACGTCGAATCCGCAGTAGGGCACGAGGGCGGGCGGAATCTTGATGGTCCCGTCCTCCTGCTGGAAGTTCTCGATGACGGAAATGAGGCCGCGGCTGCAGGCAATGGCCGTTCCGTTGAGCGTGTGCGCGAACTTGTTCTTGCCGTCGTCGTCCTTGTACTTGATGCCCAGGCGGCGCGCCTGGAAGTCGGTGCAGTTGGAGGTCGAGGTGACCTCGCCCCACTCGCCGCCGTTGCGGCCGGGCATCCAGGCCTCGAGGTCCCACTTGCGGTAGGCGGGAGCGCCGAGGTCGCCGGTGCAGGTGTCGACGACGCGGAAGGGTATGCCGAGGCCGGAGAAGATCTCCTCTTCGATGAGCCGCATCTGCTCGTGGATTCTATCGGAGTCCTCGGGCAGGCAGTAGGCGAACATCTCGACCTTGGTGAATTGGTGCACGCGGTAGAGGCCCTTGGAGAACTGGCCCGCGGCCCCGGCCTCTCGGCGGAAGCAGTGGGAGACGCCGGCGAGCATGAGGGGGAGGTCCTTCTTCTCGAGGATGCTGCCCGCGTAGTAGCCGCCCAGGGTGATCTCGGCGGTGCCGATGAGGCAGGCGCCCTCACCCTCGACGGTGTAGACGTTGGACTCGGGCCCCCGGGGGTTGAAGCCGATGCCTTCCAGGATCTCGGTCTTCGCGATGTCGGGAGTGGTGAAGAGGGTGAAGCCCTTCTTCATGAGGATGTCGAGCGCATAACGCACGAGGGCGAGCTCGAGGATGACGCCCTGGTTTTTGAGGTAGTAGAACTTGGTGCCCGAGACGCGCGTGGCCGCGTCGAAGTCGATGATGTCGAGCTCCTGTCCGAGCTGGACGTGGTCCTTGGGCTCGAAGGAGAACTTCGTGGGCTCCCCGACGCGCTTGACCTCGAGGTTGTCCTTGTCTTCCTTGCCGACGGGGGCGTCGGGATGGGCCATGTTCGGGATCTTGCGCGCTTCATCGAGGAGCCTCGCCTCGATTTCCTCGGCGGTCTTCTCGAGCTCGGCTATCTTTTCCTTCAGGGCCTTGCCCTCGGCTATGAGCTTGTCGCGGATCGCCTGCTCCAGCTTGCCTTTCATGGCGGCGGCGTTCTCGTTGCGCTTCTTGCGCATCTCGTCGAGGGCCGTGAGGAGTTCGTTGCGCTTGTCGTAGAGCGTCGCGACGAGGTCGGCGTCGGCCTTCATGAAGCGTTCGGCGATGTTCTTGCGCACGGCCTCGAGGTTGTCGCGGATGAACTTGTAATCGAGCATAGGCCGTATGATATCCGTCCGCCGTGGATTGTCGCAAGGAGTCGCGGTCTCACCCGACGAACTGCAAGACGGACATATAAAATGTTATCTTCGCATTATCTCTAGAGTGATGACGAAATGATGAAAAACGACCCTATATATAGAAAACACTAAATTACCAAACAATATTGATCAAGATTGCGCGGTGGATGTAATATCTCGCGTATAGATGCAAGGGATAGGCGATCTTATGAACATCGTGTATGTCCGAGAGCCGTCCTGAGCGCCCTGGGCAGGCCGTCGGTCTGCCCGTGTTTGTGGAGGTTTCACATCATGAAGCTTAACCGCCTTGTTCTCACGGTCCTTGCGGCCGCGCTCCTCTTTGCTTCGTGCAGCGCCAAGCTGCCCCAGGCCGAGGTCGACGCCGCGAACGCGGCCTTCGCCGAGGCCAAGGCCGCCCAGGCCGATGTCCTCGCCGCGGACGCCTTCAAGGCCGCGAACGACGCGAATGACGCTCTCCAGAACAACCTGAACGCCAAGGCCTACGGCAAGACCAAGGCTCTCGCGAAGACCCTTCTTGACGCGAGCACCGCCGCGAAGACCGCTGCCGCCACCGCCCTCGAGGCCGCCAAGGCCGAGGTCGCCCAGCTCGGCGCCGACATCTCCGCTGCTATCCCCGCGATCCAGAAGAACCTCAACGCGGCGATCGCGAAGAAGGCCAAGATCGACACGAAGTCCATCAAGGCCGGCCTTGCGTCCGCCTCAAAGGTCCTTGCCGACGCTCAGGCCAATGCCGACGTCGTCGCGGCCGATAACGCCCTCAAGGCCCTCAAAGAGTCTCTCGACGGGTACAAGGCCGCTCTCGAGGCCGCCGGTTTCAAGGACTAATTCCAGACCAGTTAAAGAGCTGCGGCATAGCCGCGGTTTGCTGGGAGCCGCCCGATGGGCGGCTTTTCTTTTCGGATTCATAATGTCAAATGACACTATAGTCTCAGATAAGTGGAATTTGAGTTTACTAAATTGACACGTTAGAAAAATGGATCGATACTCCACAAAGAAAATGGCAACAATCGAAGACGTAGTCCGCGCTTCCGGCGTCTCGCGGAGCACGGTGTTCCGCTTCATCAATGGAAGCCGGGTCCGCCCAGCCGCGAGCGAGGCGATTCGATCGGCGATGTTCGAGCTAGGCTTCAACCACGACGAGAACCGGCCGCGAACCGACTTCCTGCTCGTAGTCGCCGTAAAGGAGCACTTCGAAGGACTCACCGTCTACGCGGACATGGTATCCGGAATCATGGGCAGGGCGTCGGGCCTGGGCCTTCACGTCAGGCTCCACGCCGGAGTCGGTTCGCTCCTCGCGGATATCGGTGCCGGCGACCGACGAGGCGCGGTCGAGCGCGCCGGGGTCGTCTTCGTCGGCAAGGATGACGCCGAGGAGGAAGCGGAATCGGCCGAGCTTCGGTCCGCGGGAATCCCCCATGTCTTCGTCAATCGCGTCTTCGATGATCCAGGGCGGAGCTTCGTCTCCGTGGACCTGCGCCGGGCCGCCCGTGACGCGGTCGATCACCTCCTCGGCCTCGGCTACGAGGGCATCGGGGCCTGGGGCCGGCCGCGCGACTATCGGATCGACCGCGAGAAGCTCGCGGGTATGCGGGAGGCCTTCGCGGCCCGGGGGCTGCCTCCTCCGGAGTCGATCTTCTCCTTCGAGGAGCACGGGGACCTCGAGGTCGTCGCGCGCCGGCTCCTCGACGAGGGGCGCTTCCCCCGGGCCTGGTTCGGCCTGTCCGACACGCATCTCATGCGATTGGGCTCCGTGCTTCGCGAGCGCGGCCTTCGCGTGCCCGACGACGTGGCCCTCGTCGGCATGGACGACCAGGAGACGTCGAAGTACTTCTCGCCGCCCCTGACGACGGTCAGCATACCGTTCAGGAAGGCCGGCGCCCTGGCCGTGGACGTCCTCCTCGGGCTGGCGGAGAACCCGATCGAGGCGGGCGCGCACGTGTTCCTGAGGCACGAGCTGGTAGTGAGGGAGTCCTGCGGGGCGAGGAAGGTGAGGCATGGAGAGTGAAGAGATCAAGAGGCTGATCGGCCTCGTCGTCGACCGCACGATGCGCCTGGACCTGCCCTGGGACTGGCCGGGCGGCGTTGCCCTCTACGGCGTCTGCAGGGCCTGGGAGGCCACGGGCGAGGAGCGCTACCTCGCGGCGGTCAGGGACTGGGTCGACGAGTACCTCGAGCTCGGCATTCCCGCCTTCAACGTCAACGTCTGCGCGATGGGGCACTGCCTCATCACCCTCGGCGAGGCCACGGGCGAGGACCGCTACGTCGAGCTCGCCCTGCGCAAGGCCGAGTACATCGAGAAGGAGGCCCTGCGCTTCGGCGACGGCGTGCTCCAGCACACGGTCTCGTCCAAGAACGACTTCCCCGGCCAGGCCTGGGCCGACACCCTCTTCATGGCCGCCTACTTCCTGCTCCGGATGGGCCTCAAGCACGGGAACAAGGCCTGGGTCGACGACGCCCTCAAGCAGTGGTACTGGCACGAGGAGCTCCTGCAGGACGAGGAGACGAACCTCTTCTTCCACGGCTACGACGACGCGACCAAGGGCCACATGTCGGGCATCCGCTGGGCCAGGGCCAACGCCTGGGCGGCCTACACCATGGCGCGCGCCCTTACGCTGATCGACTACCTCTACCCGATGTTCATGCGCATCGACGGGAGCCTCCGCGACCAGCTCTCCGCCCTCGTGCGCCTGCAGTCCCCCGAGGGGCTCTGGCATACGGTCCTCGACGATCCCGAGTCCTACTGCGAGACCTCGGCCTCGGCCGGCATCGCCGCCGCGCTCGCGCTCCGGGGCTATCCCCTGCACCGCAAGTACCTCGATAAGGCGACCGCCGCGATCGCCGCCGAGATCGGCCCCGACGGAGCGGTGCTCAACGTCTCGGGCGGCACGGCGGTAATGCCCGACCTCGAGGCCTACCGCCAGGTCCCGCGCAAGCGGGCCCAGGGCTGGGGACAGGGCCTGACGCTGGCCTTTCTCTCGGCCCTGCTCGAGCGCTCCGGCACGGAGGGCGCGAGATGACGAGGCGACGGCCCCTCGAGCAGCTCTGGCAGCTCTACGCCATGCTGGCGCTGCCCCTCCTCGTGCTCTTCGTCTTCAGCTACCTGCCGATGCTCGGGCTCGTCATAGCCTTCGAGGACTTCAGCGTGTTCAAGGGAGTCTTCGGCTCGAAGTGGGCCGGACTCGGCGTCTTCGCGGAGGTCTTCAAGATGAAGACCTTCTGGATCGCGCTGCGCAACACCTTCCTCCTCAACGGCCTCAACCTTGCCCTCGGCTTCGTCGCGCCGATCATCCTGGCCCTCCTCCTCAACGAGCTGCGCTCGAAGCCCCTCAAGAAGTTCTTCCAGAGCACGCTCTACCTGCCGCACTTCCTGTCATGGGCCATCATCGGATCGCTGGCACTCCAGCTCCTCGGGGACAACACCGGCCTCGTGAACGACGTCATCGCGAGGCTCGGCGGAGCGCGCGTGCCCTTCCTCTCGGACAAGGGCCACTGGGTCTTCACCTATACTTTTATCGGGATCTGGCAGAACGCGGGCTGGGGAACGATCGTCTACCTGGCCGCGATGACGGGCATCAATCCCGAGCTCTACGAGGCCGCGGAGGTCGACGGCGCCGACAGGTGGCGCAAGATGTGGAGCATCACGATACCCGGGATCATGCCGACGATGATCGTCCTCCTCGTGATCCAGATCGGGCGCCTGGTCAGCATCGGCTTCGAGCAGCCCTACATCCTCGGGAACGACCTCGTGAAGGGCTACTCCGAGGTCATCAGCACCTTCGTCTACCAGCTGGGCATCATGTCCGGCAGGTTCAACGTCGGCACGGCCGTGGGCATGTTCCAATCGGTCGTGGGTCTCGTCTTCCTCCTCGCGGCGAACGCATTCGCGAACAGGAAGACCGGCACGAGCATCTGGTGAGGGCGCGGGTATGAGAACCGGAAAATCCAGGGTCGAATCGGTCCTGATCGCGGCCGTCCTCGCGTTCGCGGCTGCCCTCTGCCTCCTCCCCATCGTCCACGAGATCGCCCTGTCGCTGTCCTCCAACGAAGCGGTCGTCGCGCGCGAGGTCGGCCTCCTGCCGGTAGAGCCGACGCTCGAGTCCTACCGCCAGATCATGAGGGACGGCACCGTGATGAGGGCGCTGGGCTTCTCGGTGTACTTGACGGTCCTGTTCACCGGGATCGCGATGCTCCTCACGACGATCTGCGCCTATCCCCTCACGAGGCCCGAGCTCCGGGGACGCCGGGGCATCATGACCTTCATCGTGATCACGATGTACTTCTCGGGAGGCATCCTGCCTCTCTACATCCTGATCAAGACGCTCGGCATGCTCAACACGGAGTGGTCCCTCATCCTTCCGCTGGCGGTCTCGCCCTTCAACCTCATCATCATGAGGACCTCGCTCTCGACCCTGCCCGACGCGCTCACCGAGTCGGCGCTCATCGACGGGGCCTCCTACTTCCAGATCCTGCGCAAGATCATCGTGCCCCTCTCCCTGCCGATCATCGCGACCCTGAGCCTCTTCTACGCCGTGGGCAGGTGGAACACCTTCCAGGACGCCGTCTTCTACATCACCAAGCAGGCCTTGTGGACGATCCAGCTCAAGCTCAGCTACATCGTCCTGAACAACACGCAGCCCGAGGTGTTCATCGCCGAGGGGGCCGAGTCGAGGCTCTCCATCGTACCGGCGGCGCTCAACGCGGCGACCGTCATGATCGCGACCTTGCCGATCCTCGTCGCGTATCCCTGGCTCCAGCGCTACTTCATCAAGGGCGCGATGATCGGATCGGTGAAGGAATAGAAAGCCCGAGAGGCTTTTTAATGTCTGTGATCGCAAGGAGGTATGCATGAAACGTCTCGTGCTCGTTATCGCCGCGATTACGCTTTTGTTGGCAGTCGGGTGCGCCCCGAAGGAGCGGACCCTGCGGATCGAGATCTTCGACCGCGGCAACGTCCAGCCCGGCGTGCTCGAGAACGGGCCGCCGGCGCAGTGGATCCAGAAGGCATTCGGCGACCCGAACCACGTGAAGATCGAGTGGGTCCCCGTGCCTCGGCCCAAGGAAGTCGAGAAGCTGCAGCTCATGATGGCGGCGGGCGACGCTCCCGACCTCTGTTTCACCTACGACGCGGTCCTCGTCGCGAAGTACGCGAACGAGGGCGGCCTCGCGGACCTGACCAAGAGCCTCGCGAGGGACGGCAAGACCCTGTCTTCCTTCATCGGGAAGGACGCGCTGGACTACGGCGTCTTTAACGGCAAGCAGTACGCGATCCCGGGCAAGCGGCAGCTCCTGGGAATCTCCGGCACCTGGATCCGCAAGGACTGGCTGGACAAGCTGGGGCTCCCCGTGCCCAAGACCCGCGACGAGTGGCTCAACGCGGTCCGCATGTTCAAGGCGAAGGATCCCGGCAAGTGCGGCGCGAACCTCATGGCCGTCGGCGACACGGGCCTGTCCTGGAACATCGCCTACTCGTTCTACGAGCCGAACACCGAGCGCGACCGCGCCGGCTGGGTCGGGCCCACGAGCACCAAGGCCTTCCACGACATGGCCATTCCCGGCACCAAGGAAGCGCTCAAGTTCGGCAACATGCTCAACGCCGAGGGCCTCCTGCCGAAGGACTGGGCGCTCTGGCCGAAGAACGACATGCTCAACCTCCAGGCCGCGATCTCCAAGGGCTACGTCGGCACCTTCACGAACAATCTCGCCTATCCCTGGTTCTACAACCTGATGCCGGCGATACAGAAGAACTGCCCCGAGTGCGAGTGGGTCCCGATCGACCCCTTCACGAACTCCGAGGGCAAGACGCCCAAGTACGTCTACAGCCCCATCGGCATCTTCAACATGGTGCCCGCGAGCTCGAAGAACGCGGACCTCGTCGTGAAGTACCTCAACTGGATGGCCGACCTCAAGAATATGACCAAGATCATGTTCGGCGACGAGGGCACGCACTACGACCTGGACGCGAACGGCCTCATCGTCCCGCGCAAACTCTCGGGCGACCAGGTCTGGGAGGCCGGGAACATCCTCGACCGCGTGATCATCCTGAACGGCAGGCCCTACGACTCGATCGACAAGGCCATCATGGCCCAGACCGCCTCCTGGGTGGACGCGAAGTACCCGGCCCAGGTCTTCCTCGACCACTACAAGATGGTGCAGAAGGACGGCGTCCCGCCCGTGAGGCTGGCCAGCCCGCCGGACTCGCTCTCCAAGCAGGGCGCGATGCTGATGGACAAGGCCGAGGAGATGATGAAGCAGCTCATCGCCGCGAAGCCCGCCGAGTTCGACGCCATGTTCGACAAGATGCAGAAGGAATGGCTCGACATGGGCGGCGCCCAGGTCAAGGCCGACATGCTCGCGGTCTACGACAAGGAGCACAAGAAATAGGGCCATGGACATCGGATCTACGTGGTCGGCCCCCGCCGCCGAGGGCAACTACCTCGTGCGGATCGCCCTCGGCGACCCCGAGGGGCCGTCCTCGACCGATGTCCTGTCCGGGACGCGGCGCCTGATGCTCGAGGGCGTCGCGGTCCCGGCGGGCGGGAGGGAGGAGCGGGCGATCGCGGTCAACGTGCGATCGCCCGGCCTCGCCCCTCCGCCGCCTAACGCCCCGGGAGGCGCGCGCGTCCTCCTCGCGGAAGAGGAGGAGGGCTCCCCCGGCTGGCAGCCGCGGATAGCCCTCTCGTTCGAGGGGAGGGCGCCGGCGGTCCTCGCGGTCGAGGCCGAGCCGGCGGATCTGCCGACGCTCTACCTCGCGGGGGACTCCACGGTTGCCGACCAGCCGGGGCCGATGTACGCGAGCTGGGGCCAGATGCTGCCGCTCTTCCTCGGCCCGGGGATCGCCGTCGCGAACCACGCCCGCTCGGGAGAGACCCTCAAGTCCTTCATCTCCTCGCTCAGGCTCGCCAAGGTCCTCGAGCGGATGCGGCCCGGCGACTACTTCCTCGTCCAGTTCTGCCACAATGATCAGAAGAAGGAATGGCCCCAGACCTACGCCGAGGCCGGCTCGACCTACGAGGCCTACCTGCGCGCCTACATAGAGGAGGCCCGCGCGAGGCTCGCCACGCCCATACTCGCGACCGCGCCGCAGCGGCGCCGCCTCGGCCCTGACGGCCGCGCGCGGAACACGCACGGGCCATATCCCGACGCGGTGCGCGAGCTCGCCTCGCGGGAAGGCCTTGTCCTGGTCGACCTCGAGGCCGCGAGCCGCTCGCTCTACGAGGCCCTCGGTCCCGAGCTTTCCCGGGCGGCCTTCGCCGTGAGCGGCGACGAGACTCACCATGGGCTCTACGGGGCCAGGCAGCTGGCGAAGTTCGTCGCCCGCGAGCTCGGGCGCTCCGGCCTGCCCCTCGCGGCCTGCGCTGATCCCGCCGTCTCGCTCTACGATCCCGCGCGCCCCGACCCGCCGCCCGGCGCGGTCGGCAGTGCCTAAACCGGCCCGTATTGCCGCGCTGCCTTCCTTTCGTATACCATTTCATCATGAAGCTCGATATCAATCCGCGCGGGAACGGCGCCTGCCCGATCTGCTCGCGGAACGGGGCCTGCAAGCTCCAGAAGCTCCTGGCCGCCAGCATCGAGAAGGAAGGAGACGGCTCCGATCTCGAGGTCGTCATCTACACCTGCGCTAAATTTTCCGAGAAGGACTAGGCGTGATCGATAAGCTCGAGGCCCTGTCCTCCCGCCTGCGCGAGCTCGACGCCGAGGTCGCCGACCCCGACCTGGTGAAGGACCCCGCCCGCTACCGCGAGGCCATGCGCGAGCGCTCCCGGCTCGCCGCGATCGACGAGGCCTATTCCGAGTACAAGGCCGCTCTCTCTTCCCTGGAAGGCGCTCGCGCGATCGCGCGGGACGAGGCCGATCCCGAGATGCTCAAGATGGCCCGAGAGGAGGCCGAGTCCCTCGAGGCGCGCATCGCCGCTCTCGAGGAGAAGCTGCGCGACATGATCGCGCCGCGCGACCCCCTGGCGGACAAGCCGGCCATCGTCGAGATCCGAGCGGGCACGGGCGGCGAGGAGGCGGCGCTCTTCGCGGCCGACCTCTTCAGGATGTACCAGCGCTACGCCGACGGCCGCGGCTGGAAGGTCGAGGTCATGGAGTCCTCCGAGACCGAGCTCGGCGGCTTCCGCGAGATCGTGTTCGCGGTCTCCGGCGACGCGGCCTACGAGTGCCTGCGCTGGGAGTCCGGCGTCCACCGCGTCCAGCGCGTCCCGGCCACCGAGGCCTCGGGCCGGATCCACACGAGCGCCGTGACCGTCGCCGTCCTTCCCGAGATGGAGGAGACCGAGGTCGAGATCAACGAGAGGGACCTCCGCATCGACGTCATGCGCTCGTCGGGCCCCGGCGGCCAGAGCGTCAACACGACGGACTCCGCGGTTCGCATAACGCATATTCCCACCGGCATCGTCGTCCACTGCCAGGACGAGAAGAGCCAGATCAAGAACAAGTCCAAGGCCATGCGCATCCTCCGCGCGAGGCTCTTCGAGATGGAGGACGCGAAGCGCCAGGCCGAGCGCGCCGCCGAGCGCAAGAGCATGGTCGGCTCGGGCGACCGCTCGGAGCGGATCCGCACCTACAACTTCCCGCAGAACCGCATCACCGACCATCGTATCGATCTCACGCTCTACAAGCTCGAGCTCGCCATGGAGGGCGACATCGGCGAGCTCGTGGACGGCCTCGTCCGCGCGGCGAGGGAGGAGTCGATGAAGGCCGAGGCCCAGGCGGCCTCGACGGCGCAGGGGCCGCGCCAGACATGACCGTGCGGGACGCGCTGCGGGAAGGTCAGGCCGCCCTCGCGGGGTCGGAGACGCCCTTCCTGGACGCCTCCCTCCTCCTGGCAGACGCCCTTTCCAAGGACAGGTCCGAGCTCCTCGCCTCGGGCCCCGACGAGCTGGACTCCGGGGCCGCGGAGGCCTTCCGCTGCCGCCTCGCCGAGCGCGCGCGGGGGGTGCCCGTCGCCTACATCCTGGGCCGCAAGGAATTCTGGGGCCGCGCCTTCCGCGTGGATCGGCGCGTCCTGGTGCCCCGGCCCGACACCGAGACCTTGGTCGAAGCGGCCTTGCGGATCGGGGACGCACTCGCGCGAGGCGCGTCAGCGGCCCTCGCGTTAGGCGACGCCGCGTCCTTGCGCGTTCACGACGCATGCACGGGCTCGGGCTGCGTCGCGATCAGCATCGCGGCCGAGCGGCCGAAGTGGCGCGTGTCGGCCTCCGATGTATCGGCGGAGGCGCTGGACGTGGCTCGCGCCAACGCCGAGGCCCTCCTCGATCCTGAGAGGCCGGGCGGGCCCGTCGAGCTCTCGCGAGGCGACCTTCTGTCCTCGGTCCGCGGCGAGTTCGACTTGATCGTCTCGAACCCGCCCTACGTCGAGTCGGCCGAGGCCTCTCGCCTCCTGGGCCTGGGCTGGTCCGAACCTCGCGCCGCACTCGACGGCGGTCCGGACGGGCTGGACGTGATAAGGCGCCTCGTGGCCCAGGCCGCTGCCGCCCTGGCCCCCGGAGGGACTCTCCTCGTCGAGGCCGATCCCTCTCAGGCGCGCTCCCTCGCCGACCTATTTCGCGCATCGCGCCTCGAGGACATCGAGAGCCTGCCCGACCTGGCCGGGAGGCCCAGGGCGACGGCGGGGAGGAAGCCGTGGACGAGCTGAGGTCCCGCTTCCTGGAGAGGGCCGGCGCGGCCTACGCGAAGGCCGACGCGGACAGGATCGCCTCCGCCCTGGCCTGGTCGGAGGAACGCCACGAGGGTCGGCTGCGTGCCTCGGGCGAGGAGGCCTGGACGCACGACCTGCGCGTGGCCGACACGCTCCTGGGCATGGGGCTCGACGCGGACTCTGTCATAGCCGGCCTCTTGCACGATTGCCTCGACGTCGAGCCGGAAGAGGCGGCCGGCGCCTCGGGCGAGCGGGCCAAGGGGGCGCCGTCCGCCGCGCGAGGCGCGCGCCGGGCGGACGCGGTCGGGCGGATCGGCGAGCTCTTCGGCCCCGGCGTCGCCCTCCTCGTCGAGGACACCTCGAGGCTCGCGGCGCTCAAGGCGAGGAACAAGACGGTCCACGCGGCCGAGACGATCAGGAAGATGCTCTTCGCGATGGCTCGCGACATCCGCGTCATCATCATCAAACTGGCCGACAAGCTCGACAGCATGAGGACCCTCAAGTACCTCGACGAGGAGCGGCAGAAGGAGATCGCCGCGGAGTGCCTCGACGTCTTCGCGCCCCTCGCCGACCGCCTGGGCATCAGCTGGCTGAAGGACGAGCTCGAGGACCTCTCGCTCAAGGCTCAGAACCGCGAGGCCTTCGACCAGATCAAGGAGATCGTCTCGGCCAAGAAGGGCGAGCGCGAGGGCTACTTGGAGCGCGTCGAGGCCGAGATCAAGTCCGCCGCGGCCGCCGAGGGCGTGGAGGTCGAGGTCTCGGCGCGCGCGAAGCACTTCTACTCGATCTACCAGAAGATGCGGAAGGGCGGAAAGGGCGCCCAGGAGCTCTACGACCTCCTGGGCCTCCGGCTCATCTGCGGGAGCGAGAACGAGTGCTACGCCCTCCTCGGCATGGTGCACCGGCTGTGGAAGCCGATCGACGGCCGCTTCAAGGATTACGTGGCGATGCCGAAGGCGAACGGCTACCGCAGCCTCCACACGACCGTCATGTGCTACGAGGGGCGGCTCCTCGAGGTCCAGATCCGGACGCGCGAGATGCACCGCGTCGCCGAGCACGGCGTCGCCTCGCATTGGCTCTACAAGAAAGGAAGGACCGCCGAGGCGCCTCGCCCCGAGGACCTGCCCATCGTGAACCGGCTCAAGGAGTGGTCGGGCTTCGTCGCCCAGGGCGCCGTCTACCTGGACGAGATCAAGCGCGAGCTCCTCAAGGACTCGATCTTCGTGTTCACGCCGAGGGGCGACGTGGTCGAGCTCCCCTCGGGCTCGACGCCCCTCGACTTCGCCTTCGCGATCCACACCGACGTCGGCATCCACTGCCTCGGCGCCAAGGCCGACGGCCAGATCGTCCCCCTCGACGCCGAGCTCGTCAACACGCAGGTCGTCGAGGTGCTGACCTCGACGCAGGCGAAGCCGAACATGAACTGGCTCAGGATCGCCCGCACGAGCAAGGCCCGCTCGAAGATCCGAGCGTGGCTCGTGCAGGACGGCCAGGCCCTCGCGATCGACCGCAACATCGTCGTCGCTGGCCGCGGCGCCGCGGCTTCGCCTCAGATCGCCCCCAAGCAGGCCGCGCCCCTGGCGGGCGCGGCCGGGAGGGGGCCGGACCAGCAGAAGGCCGCCCTGGAATACCGCGCCGTGGAGCCCGGCGAGGCGGTGCGCAACGACCGCGCCGGCGTCTCGGTCGGCGACGCGAAGAACATGATGATTCGAATCGCGGGTTGCTGCCAGCCCGTCACGGGGGACGAGATCGTGGGCTACGTCTCGCGGGGCAGGGGCATCATCGTGCACCGCGCCGACTGCCGGTCGATCCGCGCCGTCGCCGACTTCGCCGAGAGGAGGATCGACGTCAGCTGGGAGTCCTCGGCGGCGTCAGTCACCGCGCGGTTCCGCATAACGTCTCGAAAGAGTCCGGACATCTTCTCCGAGATCGAGAACGCCGTGCACAAGTTCAAGGGAAGGCTGCGCGAGGGAAGGCTGGGGGAGCGCGGCGACGGGTCCGTTTCCGGCTCGTTCATCATGGAGTTCGAGTCGAGGGGCGACGTGAAGGGCGCCGTTAAGGCCATGCGCGGCCTTCCTTCGATCATGGCGATCGAGGAGGACGACTAGCGGCTGCCCTGGGCGGCGAGGCCGCCCGCGATCGAGGGATCCCCGACGACGGCCCAGGCCGAGCTTCCCTCGGCGAGCCGGGCGCGGGCCGCGCGGAGCACGTCGTCGGCCCCGACCGAGGCGATCAGGGCGGCCGCGCGGAAGTAGTCGGTCCCGTCCCCTCCGGCCGCGATCGAGCGCGTTACGCGGGCCGCGATCTCGGGCGAGGAGCCGCCCTCGTAAAGGGCGACGAGCGCCTTCGCCTTGTAACGCCCGAGTCGCGACGCGATGGGCGAAAGAGGTTCGACCGGGGACGTGGAGGCGCAGGACCCCGAGGCGAGCGCGCTGATCGACCTCTCGATCGCGGCCCTCGCCGCGAGGCGATCGAAGGTCCCGCGGACGGTCACGCTCGCGGGTGCGATGGGGTCCTCGGGAGCCTCCGCGACGACCCTGACGCCGGAGCCGCAGGCGGCGGTAATCTCGCGTTCCAGGAGGTCTCCGAGCATCGCGATCGCCACGAGCATGGGACCGTAGTCGTCCGACTGGGCCGCGCCGCCCTCGGTTTGGAGAGGCGCGGGAAATTCGACTCTGAGGATCGCGGCGCCGGGCAAGGACGTGACGGGAGCGGACCTGAGGGAGCCGGCCGCGACGCGGGCGGGCTGCGCGGCCGCCTCGGCTTGCGCGGGAGCGGCAACCGGCGCCGCGACTGTCACGACCACGGCCGCCCGCGCCTCGACGCTCGGCTCCGCGCGGGCCGGAAGCGCGCCGAAGGCCTCCGCGAGGCCCTCCGCGAGCGACTGCGGATCGACGTCCCCCACGACGACGATCGCGACGCGATCGGCCGCGAACGACGCCTTCCACGAGGCCGAGGCTGTAGAAAGCGTTATGCGATTCAGGAACGAGGCCGCGTCGTCCGCGCCCTCCTCGGCAACCGCGATGGCCCTCGAGATCGGATCGCCCTCCTTCTTGAGCTCGTAGAGGACCAGAGCCCTTCGCGCGGCCTCGAACGAGTCCTGCTCGAAGACCGGGGACGCGAGGGCCTCGGCGACGGTGCGCGACAGGGCCTCGATTCCCCCGATGGGACAGGAGATCGAGAGGGCGACCTCGCCCGGCGCCTCGAGGTCGAGCTCGGCCTCGGCGCCCGCGTCCCTCAGGGCGGCGGCGAGCGCCGGGCCTCGGACGGCCGCGGCGAGCGCGAGCGCGTCGACGAGCGCCTCCTTGCCTCTCGAGGCGGAGCGGTCCGCGCGGATCGAGGCGCGCAATGCCGCGCGCTTCCTCCCTCCGAGGCAGAGGACGGCGATGTCGGCGCCGCTCGCCGATCTAGCGCGGCGGTAGCGCGACAGCGACGACTCGAGGTAGCTCCGGCCGAGCTCGCCGAGAGGGCCTGCGTCCGCGACGGCCGGGCCTCGCGCCTTGCCCGCCCGCGGCTCCTCCGCCCGCGAGGCGACGGGGCTCGCGGGATCGCCTTCTGCGCCGACTGCCGCGGCCTCGCCTGAAGGGACCGATGAGGGCGCGCGAGCGGTCGCGCAGGAGATGGCGGCGGCGGCGGCGATCAGGGCCAGGGCGGCGCGCGGGGCCGCCGCGCGGCGCGCAGGCCTCACTTCGGCCACCAGAACGCGTTGGCGGCGGTGATGGTCTCGAAGCCGGAGGAGGAGAGCGATGCGCGCTCGCGGCCGTAGTCCGTGGGATTCATCCTGATCGCGATGACTTCGAGGTTCTTCATGACATACGCGTCGATGAAGGAGGCGATGTCCTTAGGGCCGGCGGCCGCAATCGCGGACGGATAGCCCAGGTAATAGTCGGTCGACGCCGCCGACCACCAGAACGCGAGGGCCTCGATCCTTCCTTCGGGATCGTCCGCCTCTTCATCGCGACGCGCGGCGAGGCGGGACCTGGCGGCCTCGTACTCCTGCTGGGAATAATACGAGGGATCGGAGCGCATCTCCGTCAGCTCGAAGCCCCTGACCCGCTCCTTGAACGCCCGCGCCCGCTCGGCGGCGGGGAGGGCTGGATCGATCTCGAACAGGGCCGAGACGGATATCGTCCCGCCCTCGCGTTGGCTGACATATCCCGCGCTGATTCCGTCCTTCGCGGACAGCTTGGGCACTTCCTTGAAGATAGCGGACTTGAACCGCCCGTTCGGATCGGCGACGAGGCCGCTCCACAGGTCGGCGGCGAGGCTGGCTGCGCCATCGCGCGCGATGTCGGGGCCGCGGTAGCGGAGCTCGACGCTGCCCTTGCCCTCGGGCATGGACGGATCGGGGTAGACGAGCCATGTCGGCCGCGTCACGCCCGGCTTCGGGTGAGCCGGGACCGTCCGACGGGCGGCGGGCGCGTCCTTCCACCCGGCGAAGCGCTGGGCGACGGACGAGCGGAGGGCCGCGGGATCGAAGCGGCCCGAGACGATGAGCGCCGCGTTGCCCGGCGCCAGATAAGCCGAGGCGATGGGCGCGAGGGACTCGGCCGTCGCCGCCCGAATGGACTTCTCGCTCCCCGCGCTGTCCCTGCGCCAGGGGTACTTCGAGAAGAGCCGGCGCGTCACCGCGGCCTCGTATATCGCGTCGGGATCCGACGCGGAGGCGCGAACGGCCAGGGCGGCGGCCTCCTTCGCCTCCTCGAGGGCGTCCATCGGGGGCGACGCGAGGACCGAGGCGAGGGAGGCGAGGGCGCCGTCGAGCTCCGAAGAGGGGACGACCGCGCCGAAGCCGATGCTCTCGGCCGTCGCGTATCCCTTCCACTCGAGCGGCCCCGAGGCGCGCTCGTCGACTGACGCCGAGAGGCCGCGCAGGACGAGCCGCTCGAGGAGCGAGAGCGAGCCGGCCGATTCCGCCTCGAGGTTCTCGGCGCCGGCCTTGAAGACGACGCGGACGCGCGCGAGCGGCGTCGCGTCGTCGCGGCAGGCGAGCACCTCGAGGCCGTTGCCCAGGACGAAGCGGTCGATCTCCGGGCTGTCCGCGCGGATCGCGCCGCCGGAGAGGATCGATGCGATGCAGAGCGTCGCTGCGTAGAGGCTGCGCTTCATTTCGCTAGAGTAGCCCGCGTTCCCGCGGGGTGTCAATAAAACGCGGCTCAGGACCGATCGGTTCCGGGCTCGGCGTCGGACGCGAAGGCGAAGTCGTTCTTGCCGCCGCGCTTGACGCCGTACATCGCGGTATCGGCGGCGCTTACGATCGCCTCGAGGGTCGATCCGTCCTCGGGATAGACCGCTATGCCCATCGAGACGCCGACGCGGCTCTCGACTCCGTCGATCGCGAAGGGCTGGTTGCACTCCTCCAGGATCTTCTCGGCGGCGAGCCGGATGTCGCTCCGGTCCTTGACGTTCGACAGGACGGCGACGAACTCGTCCCCGCCGACGCGCGCGACGGTATCGGCCGCGCGGAGCAGGGACCGGAGCCTCTGCGCGATCGCGACGAGGGCCCGGTCGCCCGCGAGGTGGCCGAGCTTGTCGTTGATCGGCTTGAAGTCGTCGAGGTCGAGGTAGATCACGCCGACCTTGGTGCCGTTGCGGGCCGCGATGTCGAAGGTCTTCTGTATGAGCTCGAAGAGGAGCCGTCGGTTCGGAAGGCTCGTGAGCGGATCGTGGTTCGCGAGGTGCGTGATCGTCACCGCCGCCTTCTCGAGGGCTTCCTTCTCGCCCGTTATCGCGCGATTGAATTCCTCGAGCCGGTCGTGTATGAGGCTGTTCTCGACGGCTATCGCGACATAGGGGGCGAGGGCCTCCGCCAGGGTCAGGTGCTTTCGCGAGAGCGACCCGCGCCTCTCGCCCTGGAGAGTCAGGATCCCGATCGCGCGGTCGTCGATGACGAGGGGAAGGTACATGGCCGATCCCGAGGGCTCGCCGTTCTGGAGCGGGGCCCCCTCGATGATCTTCGAGTACTCGGTCGCGACGTCGGAGATGAAGACGGGCTTCTTGTCGCGCAGGCAGACGGCCGCGAAGCTCCGTTTCGGGTCGAGCGATATACGCGCCCGCTGGACGCGCTTCCCGCGCTCGATGTAGCCGCGATAGTCGAAGGCGTGCTCCGACTCGTCGTAGAGGGCGAGCGCGAAGACGTCGAAGGGAATGTGCTGCTTAAGCGTGTCGTGCAAGGTCGTGATGATCGTGTCGAGGTCGAGGCTGGCGGTGATGAGCTTCCCCGTCTCCGCTATCGCGAGTATCTGCCTGTTCGCGCTCTCGAGCTCCTCGGTCTTCTCCTTGAGCTCGATGTTCTTGAGCCGGTATATCTCGGACTCCTGGCGGCTCTTCTCGACCTCGTACTGCACGGCGATGTTCTTGATCTTGCGGCTCGCATCCTCGTTCAGGGCCTCGTGCTGGTAGCGGGCGTAGCGCTTGTAGTAGTCGAGGGCGAGGCGGTGGTCGCCGAGCAGCTCGTAGGCCTCCGAGAGGCGCTCGTAGGCGAGGTTGATGAGGGCCTTGGCGCGCGTCGCCTCCGCGCTCGCCAGGGCTATCCGGTAGCGGGACAGGGCGAGGTCGACGTCTCCGTTGGCCACGTGGATCGCGCCGAGGTCCAGGAGCACCGCGGCGCGCTCGCGCTCGTTCTTGAGCCGCTCGCAGATCTCGAGGGCCTTGAGGTACTGGTCCTCGGCCAGCTCGGACCGGTCGGTGGCGAGGGAGATGAGGCCGAGGAGGTGCCAGCACCGCCCCTCCACGTGGAGGTTGCCGTTCGAGCGCGCGATGTCCATAGCCTTCTCGGTGAACTCCCTGGCGAGCGGCCAGTTCTCCATCCGGTGGAAGGCCGAGCCGACGTCCAGGAGGACGTTCGCGATGAGCTCGGGCTCGTCGTCGTCGGGCACGGTCTCGTAGGCGCGCAGGAAGTAGTCGATGGCCTCCTTGATCTCGCCCAGCTCGAGGCATACTTCGCCTATGTTGGTGAGCGTCACGGCCTCGCGCAGGCGGTTCCCTGCCTTGCGCGCTTCCTCGAGGCTCCTCGTGTAGTAGTCCATGGCGCGTTCGTAGCGGCCCATGTCCTGGTAGGCCTGCCCGAGCGCGTTGAGCGATTTCATCACGCCCTGGGCGTCTTCGAGGGCGTCGAAGGCGTCGAGCGCCTTCTGGCAGGACTCGATCGCCGGGGCGAGCCTCGTGAGGTAGTACTCGCACCAGCCTATGTTGAGGAGGGCCTCGGCGGCCTCGCGCCCGCCCCCGGCGGCCTCGGCGGCGGCGAGGGCGTCCCGCGCGACGGCGAGCGCCTCCTCGGGGGAGGACAGCATGAGGTCGCAGGCTCTTCGATTGAGTTCTGCCGCGCCGCCGGAAGTTACCTCTATCCCGCCGGCGGGCCGCTCGGCCCCGCCCATCGGCACGGTTATTTGAATTCCGGAGGCAGGTCGCCCTCGATGTCGTGGTCCGGCTCGACCTCGTCGAGGTATTCGAGGGCCTCCTGAGCGACGTCCTGCGCGTGCTCGTACCAGATCGAGTAGAGTTCCTTGCCTACCACGCCGGGAGAGGGCGCGCCCTCGACATCGCTGATCAATTGGCGCAGGATCCCGAGGCCACGCTCGTCCATGAACCCTCCTTCAGATCGGTAGCTCCGTGACTCGGACTCCCGAAAGGACTCGGCGCATTAATTTTACATCCTCGGCTCCGGAAATCAAGACGGCCGAGGCGGCGCGATAGGCGGCCGCGACGCGCCTCGCCGCCTGGGCCACGTCGGCCGCGGTCGCGGACAAGAGCTCGTCGCGCTTGGCCTGCCGCAGGTCGTCCGCGATGCCGTAGAGCTCGCGCCTGAAATCGACGTAGCCGCGCTCCTCCGGCAGGAGGGGCCGCAGGTCGCGGCCGACCGCGCCCACCGCCGCCTCCTCGACCTCGGCCTCGCCGCCCGCCCCCGAGAGGGACTCGGCCGCGGCCTCGAGGGCCTCGCCGAAGAAGGCCAGCGAGTCGACCGCCCGCGGGTCGCGGTACGACGAGAAGCAGAAGGCTCCCTCGAGGCCGTCGACCGCGCAGGAGGCGCCGTAGGCGCCCCTGCGGACGCGCAGCTCTTCCCATAGCGCTCCCGTGCTCAGTAGGTGCGCGAGGACGGTCTCGAGCCCGAAGCCCTTCTCCCCCAGGCGGGAAGCGCGGCAGGCCGCCGCGGCGAAGCCGACCTGCGACGATAGCGAGAAGGCCTCGGCGCCCCTCGCGGGCTCGCGGGCGGCGAGCGGGGCCGGCCCGTCGAGCGGCGTTCCTCGATCGGGCAACGCGCCGAGCGCGGAAGCGAGGGTCGCCCGGGCGCTTCCGAGCGCCTCCTCCCCGGCGGTGAGGTTGAGGCGCAGGCCGTCCCGCGAGAACACCGCCCTCGCCAGGCCGCGCATGGTCCGCGCCAGCGCCGGGACGTCCGCGCCCCGCGCGCCGGCGAGAAGGCGCGCCTCGGAAAGGCCGAGGACGAACTCGGCCTGGCTCGTTCCCCTCCACAGGTCCTCGATGGCGAGCGACTCACTCAGTCCTGACGAGGCCCTCGCCAAGGCGAAGGCGTTGCCCGAGGGCACGAGTGCGGAGACGACGTCGTTGCGGAACTCCGCGAGGATGTCGGCGACCCTGCGCTCGTCGCCGAAGTCGGCGCCGGAGAGGAGGGCCAGGACGAGATCGAGGGCTTCGGGGAATCTTCCCTCGAGGGCCTTGAGCCTGAACACGGCGTACGAGCGCGCGGCGCCGTCGCTTGCCGCGCCGTCCGGGCGCCCGAGTCCTTCGGCGCCTCCGGACGGACGCGGGGCGGACGGGGAGGCCGGGGTGCCCGTCTCGAGGGCGGCGCTGAAGCCGCCCGCGCAGCGCGCGAGGCGGGCGGCCATCTCGTCGTAGGGGACGCCCGGGAGCCCCGCGCCCGCGACGAAGCGCGACAGGAGGGGCAGCAAGGGCAGGGCGCCGCGCGGCAGGGCGTCGAGGGGGAAGGCGAGGTCGAGGTAGACGATGCCGTTCGTGAATACGGGGTGCATGCTCGCGTCGACGCCCGCGACGACGGCCTTTTCCCTGCGGATGGTCTCGACCTCGCGCGGGATGTCGCGGCGCTTGATTCGCGGCAGCGTCGCGACGGCCGCCGGGTCGTCGGGCCGGGCCTGGGCCTCGGCGAGCGCGGCCGCGCGCTCGCGGACCGCCTTCCTCTCGGCCTCGGACATGGCTCGAGCGCGCTCGGCCAAAGCCGCGTCGCGCGTTGCGCGATTCCGCTCGAGAAGCCCCGGGTCGGGGTAGACCGTGACCGTCCGGCGGTGGCCGTTGTCGACGATGAGGCGCCGGGCGAGGCCCTCGAGGTAGCGCGGGTCGCCCTCGAGCCGGCCGCGAAGCTCGGCGAGGGGCCGCTCGAAGGACAGCGTCGCCTCGGGCCCGGCGCCGTGGAGCCAGCCCCGCGCCGCGCGGTTGAAGAGCCGCAGGCCGTAGGCCCCCGAGCCGCGGCGGATCTCGCGGTTCGCGAAGGCGATCGAGTGCAATGCCGCGTCGAGGGCCTCCTTCGAGAAGCCGGACTCGGCCTGGGACCGCACCGTGTCGAGTATCAGGGCCTCGATCTCCGCCTCGCCTCCGCGCCGCGCGCCGCGCAGGCCGGCCGAGAAGATGATCTGCCTAAAGCCCGTGTCGAGGCCGCACTGGGGCGAGAGGTCCTCCCCGAGCCCCGACTCGCGGAGCGCCTTGGAGAGGGGCGAGCCGTCGTGCCCGAGGAGAAGTTCCGAGAGGACCTCCATCGCGAGGGCCTCGGCGCCGTCGTCGATCGGGACCGTGAGCCAGTTGACGATGATCGAGGTCGCCGAGTCCGCGCCCTCGGCGAGGGGGTAAGGCACCTCGAGGCGCGAGGGAGCGTCGACGAGGGACTCGAGCGGGATCTCGCTGTCGGACTCGATACGCCCGAAACGGGAGAGGAAGCGCCGCTCGAGGAAGTCGAGCTGCTTGCGCGCGTCGATGTCGCCGTACAGGAAGATACGGCAGTTCGAGGGATGGTAGTGCCTCGACCAGAATTCCTTGAAGCCCTCGAACCTGAGCGAGGGAATGGCCTCGGGGTCGCCGCCCGAGTCGAAGGAGTAGGGGTGGCCGGGCGAGAAGAGGCTCGTGTACGACGCGGTCGCGGCCAGGGACTCCGAGGAGGAGTAGTCGCCGCGCATCTCGTTGTAGACGACGCCGCCGATGTCGAGGCGGCCCTTGTCGTCGATCTCGAGGTGGTGGGCCTCTTGCAGGAAGGTATCCTCGGTCAGCCTGGGGAAGAACACCGCGTCGCCGTAGACGTCCATGAGGTTGAAGTAGTCGGCCTCGACCGCGCTCGCCGCGGGGTACACGGTCTTGTCCGGGTAGGTGAAGGCGTTCATGAAGGTGGCGAGGCTGCGGCGTGCCATGACGAGGAAGCTGTCCTTGACCGGAAAGCGCTCCGAGCCGCAGAGGACCGAGTGCTCGACGATGTGGGCGACCCCGGTCGCGTCCCGGGGCCTCGTGCGGAAGGCGAAGGCGAAGACGTTCTCCGCGTCGTCGGCGTAGAGGCGGTAGACCTCGCAGCCCGTGGCGCGGTGCCGCAGGAGCGCGCCGCGCGCGCGGTACTCGGGCAGCTCGCTCTCGGAGACGGTCTCGAACGCGGGGTGGATATCCGGCATGGGGAGAAGATGCTTCCTCATCGGTCTGAAGGTCAAGCGGAGGCGGATGCCCGGCATTGCGGAAGCCCGAGGCGTCCCTATACTTTGTCGTATCATGAGAAGCTCTGGAGTCGGCGGAAGGGCGCGGCGGGCCGGGCTTTTCCGCAGGATGCTGCTGTCGATAGGCCTCAGCGTGGTCCTGCCCTTCGCGCTCGTCCTCTCGTTCGTGATCGGGAGGACCTTCTCGACGATCAAGGACGATTCCCTCGCCCTCGCGGAGCAGACGGCCGCGAGGCACGCGGGAAGAATTTCGATAGACATGGAGTCCGAGCTGGCCGCGGCGAGGGCCATGGCCGCGGCCTTCCAGGGCTACGCGTCCATCCCGCCGGCCGTCAGGCGCTCCGTGCTCGCGGGAGACCTCAAGTCCTACATGGAATCGAAGGCGAACGTCCTCGCCGCCTGGACCATGTGGGAGCCGGGGGCCGTGGGCGACGACCCCGCGCCCTGGATGGGAGGGCCCTTCGCCTCGTCCTCGGGCTCTTTCTCGATGACATGGCTTCGCTTCGAGGGCGAGCTCGTGAACGAGGAACCCGGAGACGACGACTTCGCCGTCGACTATTACAGCGTCCCCAAGTCCCGGGGACGCGAGACCCTGATGGAGCCCTATTTCTATTCATACACCGACAGCGAGGCGGACGCGATCTTCGAGACGAGCGTCGTCGTGCCCGTCGCGGCCGGCGGCAGGTTCCTGGGAGTCGTCGGCATCGACATCCCCATCAAGCCCTTCGCCGACTACGCGGCCTCGATCGCGCCCTTCCCGGGCACGCTCGCCACTATCGTGTCGAACGCCGGGACGGTCGCGGCCGACCCGGATCCGGCGAAGGTCGGCTCATCCTACCTCGAGGGCAAGGGCGGGGAGTCGGGCGCGGCCGCGAAGACCATAGCGGAGGGGAGGGCGCTCTCATTCGACGAGCGGGGCGCGGACGGCGAGGCGAGGCGCGTCTTCCTGAGCCCCGTCGAGGTCGGCAAGACCGGGACGCCTTGGTCGCTGGCGCTCAGCATCCCCTACGGCTCGATCCTCGCCGACGCGCGCGCGATGAGCGCGATCCTCGCGGCCCTCGCTGTCGCGACCGTCGCCCTCATCCTCGTATCGCTGGCCCTCGTGGCCGCGGCCCTGGTCCGTCCGCTCTCCTCGGCCACCGAGGAGGTCGGGCGCTACTCGATCGGCGACTTCCGAGGCGCCTTCGCCTCGGACCAGGCTGTATCGAGGCTGGCCGAGAGGAAGGACGAGATAGGCGCCATCTGCCTCGCGCTCAAGGCGCAGGGAGAGGCGATCCGCGAGCGGGTCGGGAAGGTCGGCTCCATGGCAGAGCGGGCCGCCGAGGAGGCGGCGTCCGTCGCGCGGACTTCCCGGTCGCTCTCCTCGGGGGCCGCACGCCAGGAAGAGGCCGTCGGCGCCGCGCGCGAGGCGCTGGGCGGACTGGCGGCCGCGACGCGCGACATGGGCGACCGGGCCGCGCGTTCCGCCGCGCTGGCCGCGAAGACCGCGTCCGACGCGCGAACGGGGGGCGAGGCGGTCGGTCGCGCGGTCGAGGCGATGGAGGAGATCGCGCGAAAGACCTCGGTCGTGGACGAGATAGCCCGACAGACCAACCTCCTCGCGCTGAACGCGGCGATCGAGGCCGCGCGCGCGGGCGAGGCCGGGAAGGGCTTCTCCGTGGTCGCCGACGAGGTGCGCAAGCTCGCGGAGCTCAGCCGCGGGGCCGCGGCCGACATCGGCAGGTCAGCCGAGGAGGGCCGGAGGATGGCCCAGGACGCCGGGGCGGCCATCTCGTCGATCGTGCCCGAGGTCGAGCGCACGGCCGCCGAGGCCGAGGCGATATCGGCCTCCGCGTCCGCCGCCGTCGAGGGATCGGGAAGCGTCGCCTCCTCGATCGAGGAGCTCGGCGATATCGCGGGGCGGAACGTATCCGCCGCCCAGGCGCTCGCTTCCGAGTCGGAGAACCTGGCCGGCGAGGCGCGGGGGAGCCTCGAGGCCCTCGATTTCTTCAGGTTCTCCTAGCGTGGTATAGTACGGGGCCATGGGCATCGCGACGAAGACAGGCGACGACGGGACGACCGGGCTCCTCTCGGGCCAGAGGGTCCCTAAGGACGACCTCAGCGTCGAGGCCTGCGGCGAAGCCGACGAGCTCTCGACGCTCCTGGGCTTCGCCCGCCTCGCGGCGCGCCTGCCCGAGACCGCGGCGGCCCTCGAGGCCCTCCAGCGCGACCTCGTCCGCGTCGGCGGCGAGCTCTCCTCGATCGGCGCTCCCTTCGGCGACCCGATCCGGGCGGAGGACGAGGCCTCGATCTCCGAGCGGGTCCTCGCGCTCGAGTCGCGCGTCCGCTTCGAGGGCTTCGTGCTTCCGGGAAGGACCGAGAGCTCGGTCCGCATCGACCTGGCCAGGACCGCGGCCAGGCGGCTCGAGCGCCGCGTCGTGTCGCTCGCCCGCGTCCGGCCCGTGTCGGACGAGCTGCGACGCTACCTCAACCGGCTCTCGGACTACCTCTTCATGCTCGCGAGGGCGGAAGAGGCCGCGATCGGCGCGATCGAGCGGGCGTAACGGCGCCGCCCGCGCCGGCTAGGATACCAGGTCTTCGTCGCCGTCGAGCGAGATGTCGCCGTCCTCCCAGGCCTTCTTGAAGTAGGCGAGGAGCTCGCGGGCCGCCTCCTCGGCGTCCTCGCGGCGCACCGGCCCCAGGATCGAGTACTCGTCCAGGATCATCGCGCGGCGGTTCGCGGACACGTTGCCCAGCAACTTCGACTTGAATCGCTCATCGCGCCCCTTCAGGGCCAGGGCGATGTCCCGGTCCTGGAAGTCGCGGAGCGCCGACTGGAGGGCGCGGTCGGGCACGCGTATAACGTCCTCGAGGGTGAAGAGCCGCTCGCGCACGTTCTTCGAGAGCTCGGGGCTCTCCTCGTCCAGGGCGTCGAGCACCTGCTCCTCGAGGCGCGTGTCGACGTGCCGGAGGATGCCCGCGAGGGCCGCCTTGCCGTCGACCTCCTCGGAGCGCACGGAGCCGACCTTCCTGATCCTCTCCCTGATGCCCTCCTCGACGCCGCGAATGACGTCGGGGTTCACCTTCTCCAGCTTCGCGATGCGCTTGACGAGCTCGACGCGGAGCTCGGCGGGAAGTCGCTCGATGAGGGCCGAGGCCTTCTTCGGGTTGAGGTAAGGCACGATGACCGAGAGGACCTGCGGCGACTCGTCCTTGAGGATGAGCTGGAGCTGGCGGCCGTCGTAGTCGTCCAGGAACTTGAAGGGCCTTTGACTCTCGGGAGCGGCCTTCCGCATCAGGGCGCGGGCCCGTTCTTCGCCGAAGGCCGCGGTCAGCATCTTCTGGGCGGTCTCGGGGCCTCCGTCGACGGACCAGCCCTTCGTCTTCACGAGCCAGCCGAATTCGGCCAGCACCTCGTTGGCTTGGGTCGCGTCGATGCTGTCGACCTTGAGGATTTCCTTTGAGACGGCCTCGATCTCCTCGGAACTCAGGTGCGCGAGGACCTTCGACGCCTGGTCGGTCCCCAGGAGGAGGAGGAACTTCGCGGCCTTCGAGATACCCGGCTCGTCCCCGGTCTTCAGGAGGGCGGCGGCCTCGTCGCCGGCCGCGGCCAGGGCCTCGCCGAGCGCGAGCGGACGTTTCTCGGCGCGCGGCTGAGGCGCCTTTCCCGACCTGGGCTTGGGCTTCGCGCGCTTAGGCTCGGGATCGGGAGGGAATTCCTCTTCAGGCGGACGGATCGGACGGCGCGAGGATTTAGCCTCCCGCGGCTCGGCCGGCCTCGCGTCCTTGCCCGCGCCCGCCGCGGCGCCTCGCGAGGCCTTGTAGGCCTTGTCCACCCTGTCCTTCATGCTCATGCGGGGCATCCTATCTTCAGCGGGCCCCGGGGTCAATTGTCGGGGCGACGCCGCGCGTCAGAGACCCGCGAGGCGACGGCGGAACTCGGCCTCCATCGCGGCGCCCAGGGCCAGGGGCCGCGAGAGCCTCGGCGCGACAGGAGCCCCGCCTGGGTCGCACACCGAGAGGCACCCGTCGCCGACGGCCGCGGCGAGTCCCTTCGCGTCGCCCGAGCGCAGCGCCTCCATGGCCGCCGCGATCGCGCGGGCCGCCTCGGCCGTCCCCTCCTCGACGAGATCGTAGTATGAGGCCGAGGAAGTCCTGCCGTCGCCCGCGGGGTGCTCCCACGCGGCGCGAGCCTCGTTCGCGGCGTCGAGTCCCGGCGGCGCCTCGCGCGGATACAGGAGTGCGATGAGCCGCATCCCTTCCCCCTCCTCGAGGTAGGCTGACCAGCGCTCGCGTCCGGTTCCGGCAGCGTCGGCCGAGGGATCGGTGATCGCGTAGAAGTAGCGGGCGTCGGCGAGGGCGTTCGCGGCGCGGCGCTCGATGAGGGGATCCTCCGCGGCTGCGCGCGGGTAGGCGGCGCGCAGGCCGGCCGCCCAGAGCGCCGCTATGCCGGCGTCGCCGCGCTCGCCGTCGCTCGCCGCCATGAGCGAGGCTACGTCGTAGGCCGAGGCGTCGGCGCCGCGCTCGCGCCTGAGAAGGGCCATGTCGAGGACCCGCTCGAGGAAGGGATGGTAGCCGCGCCTCGAGGCCGTCTCCGGGACGCCCTGCTCGGCCCAGCCGGAGAAGTACACGATGAAGGGATGCGTCGCCCTGTCCAGCGCGGCGTGCGTCGCCAGCCCGAGGAGGTAGGCGCCCGCGGGTCGGTCGGCCCTCCTCTCGTCCAGGGAGAGGGCGGCCGCGAATCCCTCGACCACCGATCCGTAGCGCCGCCGGTGCGCGAGCGCACCGTAGTGCAGGCCGGAGGGCATCGTCCTCTGGTTGTGGTAGAAGATGTCCGGCCCCTGGCAGCCGAGCCGGAAGTATCCGGCTGCGCCGCCGAGCGCCTTTACGCCGAGCGCCTCGGCGCCGCGCGCTCCCTCCGTCGCGGACGAAAGGGCGGCCCGTTCGAGCGCGTCCTCGCCCGCGATGATGTGCGTGATCTGGCCGGCCATGTCGCCATGATACCTCGGCCGCGTTCGCGGGTCAGCGGGTCCGGGTCGGCGCGCGCCGATCGACCGGCGCGGCATCGCCCCTCCTTTCCGGCGCTCGCGCCCTTACCTCCGCGATCCTTTTCTTATATATTTGTCATGAACATCGAGGAGACGCATATGAGGCTTTACAGTCGCGGTCACTTGGTCGTCGTCGGATTCGCAGGGGCGATAGCTGCCCTGGCGCTGGCCTTCGCCTTCGGCCTCGCGCGGCTGCCCGGGTCCGCGGGCGCCGCCGCGCCCGAGCAGGCGAGCGCCGCTCCCGCGGCCTCCAAGGCCGCCGGATACATACCCGGCGCGATGGCCGCGACCGTCGCGGACTCGAAGGTCGCCACGACCGTCGCGGACTCGAAGGTCGCGGCCGAGTACTCGTCCGGCGAGCGCGAGAACATCGACGTCTACGAGCGCTATAACGAAGGCGTCGTGAACATCACGACCGAGCAGCTCTACTACAACTGGTTCTCCGAGGCCGTCCCGCAGGAGGGCGACTCCGGCTCAGGCTCGATCATCGACGCCAAGGGCTACGTCCTCACGAACAAGCACGTCGTGAAGGACGCCTACAAAGTCTACGTCGGCCTGGCCGACGGCAGCCGCTACGAGGCCAAGGTCGTCGGTACCGATTCCGAGAACGACCTGGCCGTCATCAAGTTCGACCCTCCCAAGGGAATGAAACTCACCGTCATCCCCTTCGGCGACTCGTCGAGCCTCCGCGTCGGGCAGAAGGTCCTCGCGATCGGCAACCCCTTCGGCCTCGAGCGCACCCTGACCGAGGGCATCGTCTCGGGCATCGGAAGGCCCGTCTCCCAGTCCGAGCAAGGCGCCAGCGGCACCACGACCGTCGTCATCCAGAACATGATCCAGACCGACGCCTCGATCAACCCCGGCAACTCGGGCGGCCCCCTCTTGAACTCGCGCGGCGAGCTCGTCGGCGTCAACGCCATGATCTACACGCCCTCCGGCGGCTCCGTCGGCATCGGCTTCGCCGTCCCCGTCGCGACCGCGAAGCGCGTCGTGCCCGAGCTCATCAAGGACGGCCGCGTCTCCCGCGGCTGGATCGAAGCCTCCTTCGTCCCCCTGTTCTCCGACCTCGTCGACTACATGAAGCAGAACAACATCCCCGCGCCCGTCCAGGAAGGGCTCCTCGTCTCGCAGGCGAAGAAGTCGGGCAACGCGGACCGCGCGGGCATCCGCGGCGGCACGACTCAGGTACGGAGCCGCAGCTCCTCGTTCTACGTCGGCGGCGACATCATCGTGTCGGTCAACGGCGTCAAGACCGACTCCGTCGCCCAGCTCTACGTCGCCCTCGAGAACACCAAGCCCGGCGACTCCGTCGAGGTCGCGTACTACCACGGCGGCAAGAAGATGACCGCGCGCGTCCAGCTCTCGGACCGCGCCAAGGCCGGAATCTCGGACTGACCCGGGCCTCGCGCCCGAGCGGGGAAGGGAATCTTTCGCGGACCGCCGATCCGCCTTCGGCGAAAGGTTCCCGTTCCCCGCGCCCTATCCTTCCAAAGCGGTCCTTCAGTATATTCCCTCACCTATGCGGCGAGACTGGAAGAAAGACCTGACCCTCTTCCTGGGCGGGCAGATCATCTCCCTCTTCGGCTCCATGCTGGTCCAGTACGCGATCAGCTGGCACGTCACCATGACCACCCAGTCAGGCTCCCTCATGACGATATCGATCGTCTGCGGCATCCTCCCGACCTTCTTCGTCTCGCCCTTCGGCGGGGTCCTGGCTGACCGCTTCGACCGAAGGAAGATCATCGTCGTGGCCGACGCGGCCATCGCCCTCGTCACCCTCGGCCTCGCCCTCTCGTTCTCGCTCGGGTACCGGGAGATCTGGCTTCTCTTCCTCGCCCAGGCGATACGGGCGGTAGGCGCGGGATTCCAGACCCCCGCCGTCTCGGCCTTCCTTCCCCAGATCGTGCCCAAGGACGAGCTCATGAAGGCCAACGCGGCCTTCGGCTCCGCGCAGTCCGTCATCATGCTCGCGGCCCCCGCGGCCGCCGGGGCGATGATGAGCTTCGCCTCGGTGCAGGCGCTCTTCTTCGTGGACGTCGCGACCGCTGCCCTGGCCATCGGGATACTCCTCCTCTTCGTCCGCGTGCCGCCGCACGAGCGGGCCCTGTCGAAGATCGAGGTAGGCTACTGGAAGGACCTCAAGGCGGGCTTCGCGTACATCGCGGGACACGCCTACGTGAAGCGCTTCTTCCTCTTCTGCGCGGCCTTCTTCTTCCTCGCCGCCCCGGTCGCCTTCCTGACGCCCCTGCAAGTCAGCCGCAGCTTCGGCAACGACGTGTGGAGGCTGACGGCCATCGAGATCGTGTTCTCGGTCGGTATGACCCTGGGAGGCGTCCTGATCGGCGCCTGGGGCGGCTTCCCGAACCGCGTGCGAACGATGGCGCTCTCGGGCTTCGTCGTCGGCGCGACGACCCTGGCGCTCGGCCTGGTCCCGTGGTTCGCGGCCTATCTCGCCGTCATGGCCGCCTGCGGCATCGCGATGCCCCTCTTCAACACGCCGGCCACCGTCATCCTCCAGGAGAAGGTGGAGCCCGAGTTCCTCGGCAGGGTCTTCGGCGTGATGGGCATGATCTCCTCGGTCATGATGCCGATCGGCATGATGGTCTTCGGGCCCCTCGCCGACAGCCTGCGCATCGAGTACATGCTGATCGCGACGGGCGCGGGCATATTCCTGCTGGGATTCTTCCTGCTGGGAAGCCCGATACTCCTCGCCGCGGGACAGAAGCCCGTACAGGCAGCTGAAGAGGCGGCGCGCGCGCTCGACTGAGGCCGCGCGTCGAGGCGGATCCTTTACGCAGACATCCGTATAGGCTATTATCCAGGCGACATGCGTCCATTCAAAGTCGTCGCTCCCTACGGCCCGGCGGGAGACCAGGCCCAGGCCATCGAAGTGCTCGCAGGCGGCATCAAGCAGGGCCTGAAGTGGCAGACCCTCAAGGGGGTCACCGGATCGGGCAAGACCTACACGATGGCCAAGGTCATCGAGCGGGTGCAGATGCCCGCCCTGGTCATCTCGCACAACAAGACCCTCTCCGCCCAGCTCTACCGCGAGTTCAAGACCTTCTTCCCCGACAACGCCGTGGAGTACTTCGTCTCGTACTACGACTACTACCAGCCCGAGGCCTACGTCCCCTCGAAGGACCTCTACATCGAGAAGGACTCGGACATCAACCAGGAGATCGACCGCATGCGGCTGGCCGCGACCGCGGCCCTCATGGAGCGGCGCGACGTCATCATCGTCGCGACCGTCTCCTGCATCTACGGCCTCGGCTCGCCCGACCTGTACAAGGAGATGCGCCTCTACCTCGACCGCGGCTCCTCGGTCGACGTCGACGAGGTGAAGCGCCGCCTCGTGTCCCTCCAGTACGAGCGCAACGACGCCGTGCTGGAGCGGGGCCGCTTCCGCGTCCGCGGCGACGTGATCGAGATCTACCCAGCCTACCTCCAGGAGGCCTACCGGATCGAGCTCGACTACGATTCGGTCGCGAGGATACGCAAGTTCGACCCGATCTCCGGCCAGGCGGGGCCCGACCTCGACGAGGCCGTCGTCTATCCGGCCAAGCACTTCGTCATGCCCGAGGACAAGGTCAGGAGCGCGGTGACCAAGATCAGGGACGAGCTCGACGGCCGCTACGACGAGCTCATGAAGGCGAACAAGCTCGTCGAGGCGCAGCGCCTCAAGTCGAGGACCGAGTACGACCTCGAAATGCTCGAGGAGATGGGCTACTGCCCCGGCATCGAGAACTACTCCGCGCCGCTCGCTGGTCGGTCGGCGGGCGAGCGGCCGGGCGTCCTCATCGACTATTTCCCCAAGGAGTTCGTGACCTTCGTCGACGAGTCCCACGTCACGCTCCCCCAGGTCGGCGCCATGTACTCCGGCGACCGGTCCCGCAAGACGACGCTGGTCGACTACGGCTTCCGCCTCCCCTCGGCCCGCGACAACCGGCCCCTCAAGTACGAGGAGTTCCTGTCCATGATGGACACGGTGGTCTGCGTGTCCGCGACTCCTGCCGAGGAGGAGCTCGCGAAGTCGCAGCGGATAGCGGAGCAGGTCATCAGGCCCACGGGCCTCGTCGATCCTCTCATCGAGATCCGCCCCTCCGAGGGCCAGATGGAGGACATCTATACCGAGGCTCGCAAGCGCATCGCCGCGGGGGAGAGGTGCCTCATCCTCACCCTGACCAAGCGCATGGCCGAGGAGCTGTCCGAGTACCTGAGCGGCCTCGGCCTCAAGGTCCGATACATCCACTCGGAGGTCGAGACCATCGAGCGCGTCGAGATCCTCAAGCAGCTCAGGCTCGGCGAGTACGACGTCCTCGTCGGCATCAACCTCCTGCGCGAGGGCATCGATCTGCCCGAGGTGTCCTTCATCGCCATCCTCGACGCCGACAAAATCGGCTTCCTGCGCTCCGCGACCAGCCTCATCCAGATCATCGGCCGCGCGGCGCGCAACGCGGCCGGCACGGTCGTGATGTACGCCGACCGCACCAGCGAGGCCATGCGGCTCGCCATCGAGGAGACCTCGCGCCGCCGCGCCATCCAGGTGAAATACAACGAGGAGCACGGCATCACGCCGACGACCATCCGCAAGGCCGTCGAGGACATCCTCGAGCGGCATCGGGAGGAGAAGATCGATGCCGCCTCGACCGAGATCGAGGTCATCAAGAAGGGCCACAACCTCCTCGTGCCGGAGCAGAAACGCGCGCTGGTCAAGGCCCTCGAGGCGCAGATGCTCGAGCACGCGAAGAACCTCGAGTTCGAGGAGGCCGCGGTCATCCGCGACGAGATCGAGAAGATAAAAGCGGGGGAGGACTAGGCGGTGCGATCGTTCGACGCCGCGGTTCGCGAGTCCCTCGAGGACTTCGGCTCGCGAATAGCGGATATCAGGAAACTATGCGGCCTCTCGCAGATGGATCTCGCCGAGCGCGTCGGCATCCATGTCAATACCGTCGCGAACGTCGAGCGCGGCGAGGTCGACGCCTCCATCCTCGCCGTGAGCGTCATGCTCATCGAGCTCGGCTGCGAGGGCGTCATGGTCGGGGAAGAAGGATTCGCGCCGGTCTTCTGCGAGTCGATTCGGCCGGCGCGCGCCTTCCCCGGCCTTCCGACCAACAGGGCCGTCATGGCCGCGATCATAGGAAATGAAATACGGCAGAGGCGCCTCGGCCTCGACCTGTCGATCGAAGAGATCTCGGAACGGGCGGGAATCCATAAGAACACTCTGTGGAATCTCGAGCGAGGGCTCGTCGCTCCTTCCTTCAGTACGACGTATCGAATCTATCGCTCGCTGAGCGTCGTCGGCGTAGTGGGATCGAACGATGGGATATCGCTGCTATAGCCTATAGCCGCCGGCTCTATCGAGTAGCCCGCGTCGTCCAGGAAGAATCCGCGCCTTATCACAATATCCTGTGTAGAATAGTCGGAAAATCTCCATAAAATAGTGGGACAACGGTGAAGGGAACGTGTTTCCGGCACCAACTATCGTATGGAGGACTCATGAAAAAAGCTCTCATCCTCTCTGCCGCGGTCGCGCTGACGATCATCGTCGCCGGCTGCTCGAGCTCGACGGGAGGTGACCCCGGCGACGTTAACCCCGCGGCCGGCATCTCCGGCGATCTCACGGGAGCGGTCGTCTGGTCGTCGGGCACCTATGTCTCCGGCGATACCTATGTGACGAGCGGGGCCAGCCTGACCATCGACCCGGGCGTCACGGTCACCTTCGCCTCGGACGCCTCGCTTGTGGTCGAGGCCGGCGGAAGCCTGTCGGCGATCGGAACCTCGGCTGCCGGCGGCGGAATCGTCTTCAAGAACGCGACCTCCGCCGCCTGGGACGGGATCTACTTCGACGACGACGCGGTCGACAATACGCTTCAGTATTGCGAGGTGACGGGCGTCGGCTCGGGCGGCTACGCGATCACCATGGACCCGGGCTCGATCGCCGACATCCAGTATTGCGTGGTCCACGGCAACGGCGGTGGCGGCATCGACGCGAGGTCCTGCGCAAACGGCACCTATATCTACGACAACCGCTTCTACGACAATACCCGCTACGGCCTCGCCGTCTGCGACAATGTGTCGTTCGGGAATACGAACAGCTTCGCCGCCGCGAGCGACTCGGACGGCCCCGACCTGAGCGATCTATATAACAGTGTCCTTTTTTCCGGCGACATCTGGAACGCCGACCGCATTTTCACCATCACCGAGGTTCCGTACCGCTTCGAGTACGGCTCCACGATCCTGGCCGACGCGAGCCTCTATCTCGAGCCCGGCGTGACCCTCCATTTCGACGCGGGCGCCGGCCTGATGGTGATGGCCGGAGGTTTTATCGTCGCCGAGGGCGACTCGACGGACGGCGTCGTGCTGGAGGGTACCAATTCCGCGGCGAGCTGGACCGGCCTCTACTTCGACGATGACTCGATCGGCAATGTCCTCTTGTACTGCGCGATCTCGGGCGTCTACGGCGGCTACGCGGTCACCCTCGACCCCGATTCGATCGCGGACATCCGGAAGTGCACGATCGACGGCAACCACGCCGGCGGGATCGACGCGGCGTTCGCCGTCGCCGGGACCGTCGTCTCGAACAACACCTTCGGCGACAACGGCGACTCCTCGTCCAGTCCCTACGACCTGATTTACAACAATACCTTTACGCCCGCGGGGAACACGGCTTCGGCCACCCTCCACAACGCGAGCGACGATTGATCCCGGACTAGTATCGATCTTCCGCGACGGCTCCGGCGTACCGACGGGTCGGAGCCGCCGCGCTTTTCTCTCACCCCTCGTTTTCTCTATACTCCGTTCATGCAGAAGACCGAAGCCTACCTGGCCCTCGAAGAGGCCGCCGCCGAGCGCATACTCGTCCTCGACGGATCGGTGGGCGTCATGCTCCAGGAGCGCGGGCTCGGCGAAGAGGCCTACCGGGCGGGGCCGCTCGCGAGCCATCCCGTCGCCCTCATGGGCGACAGCGATGCCCTCTGCCTCTCCTCGCCGGACATCGTGTACGACGTGCATCGCGCCTACCTCGAGGCGGGCGCTGACATCCTGACCACCAACAGCTTCACGGCCACGAGCGTCAGCCAGGCGCACTACGGCCTCGCCGACAGGGCCGGCGACATGGCCCGAGCCGCTGCCCGCGTCGCGCGCGCCGCGGCAGACGACTTCATGGCGCTCCGTCCGTCCCGAATGCGTTTCGTGGCCGGCTCCCTGGGGCCGACGGGCGTCTCGCTGTCGATGCCGCGCGCCGCGGCGGGAGACCGCCCGATCCTCTCCTTCGCCGAGCTCTCGGCCGCGTACCGGGAGGAGGCCGTGGCCCTCCTCGACGGCGGCGCCGACATCCTCCTCCTCGAGACCGTCTTCGACGCCCTCAACGCGAAGGCCGCTATCTACGCGCTCCTCTCGATCTTCGAGGAGCGCGGACGCGTTTGGCCGATCATCGTGTCGGGCACCATCGTCGACAAGGCCGGGCGCTCGCTCTCGGGGCAGACGCCGCTCGCCTTCCTGGCCTCCGTCGCCCACGCGAGGCCCTTCGCCCTGGGCCTCAACTGCTCCTTCGGGGCCGACGCCCTCCTGCCCAGGCTGGAGGAGATCGCAGCGGCCTCTCCTTTCCGCGTGAGCGTCCACCCGAACGCGGGCCTCCCCAACGCCGAGGGCTGCTACGACGAGACGCCGGAGCACTTCGCGGACGCGATAGCCGACTTCGCTCGCCGCTTCGGGCTCAACGTCGCTGGGGGCTGCTGCGGCACTCGGCCCGAGCACATCGCGGCCCTCGCGGCCGCCCTCGAGGGCCTGGCCCCGCGCCCTGCGCCGGGGCCTCGCCGTTCGACGCTGCTGTCCGGGCTCGAGCACCTCGAGATCGGCCCGGAGAGTCTTTTCGTCAATGTCGGTGAGCGGACGAACGTCGCGGGCTCGAAGAAGTTCGCCCGCCTCGTGCGCGAGGGGAGCTGGGAGGGAGCCCTGGAGGTCGCGCGCGACCAAGTCGCGGCAGGCGCCCAGATCATCGACGTCAATATGGACGACCCGCTCGTCGACTCCGCGGCCGCGATGGCCGAGTTCCTGGAGCGCGCGGGCGCGGAGCCGGACATCGCCCGCGTCCCGGTCATGATCGACGCCTCGGACTTCGCGACCGCCGTCGCGGGGCTCGAGCGCGTCCAGGGCAAGTGCGTCGTAAACTCGATCAGCTTGAAGGAAGGGGAGATCCCCTTCCTCGAGAAGGCGCGGGAGATCTCCAAGCGCGGGTCCGCCGTCGTCGTCATGGCCTTCGACGAGGAGGGGCAGGCGTCGACCCTCGAGCGGCGCGTCGCCGTACTCGAGCGGGCCTATCGCCTCCTCGTGGATAAGGCCGGCCTCGATCCCACGGACATAGTCCTCGACCCTAACGTCTTCGCGGTCGGCACCGGCATCGCCGAGCACGGCTCCTACGCCGCGGACTTCATCGAGGCGACCAGGCGGATCAAGGCCGCCCTGCCGGGGGCCCTCGTTTCCGGCGGCGTGAGCAACGTCTCCTTCGCCTTCCGGGGAAACGACGCGTTGCGCGAAGCCATTCATACGGTCTTCCTCTATCACGCCAAGGCCGCGGGCATGGACATGGGGATCGTCAATCCCGGGGCGCTCGGCGTCTACGACGACGTCGAACCCGCCCTGCGCGAGCTGATCGAGGACCTCCTTCTCGCCAGGCGGCCCGACGCGACAGAGCGCCTCATAGCGGCGGCCGCGGCCGCCTCGTCGGGCGCGGACTCGGCGGGCGGAAGCGGCGCCGCGGCCGCCGGCCCCGGCGCGGCCGAGCCGACCTGGCGCGCGCTGCCGCCCGAGGAGCGCCTCGTTCACGCCCTCGTCTCCGGGATCGCGACCTGGATCGAGTCGGACGCCGAGGAGGCGCGGCTTTCCATGGGCGGGGCCTACGCCGTGATATCGGGGCCCCTCATGAAGGGCATGGACCGCGTCGGCGAGCTCTTCGGCGAGGGCAGGATGTTCCTCCCCCAGGTCGTCAAGAGCGCCCGCGTCATGAGGGCCGCCGTCGACTCCCTGCTTCCGCACCTCGAGCGCGAGGGCGGCGGCTCCGCGTCGCGCGGCCGCATCGTGCTCGCGACGGTCAAGGGCGACGTCCACGACATCGGGAAGAACATCGTCGGCGTCGTGCTCAAGTGCAACGGCTACGAGGTGGTCGACCTGGGTGTCATGGTCGACTGCGCGGACATCCTCGACGCCGCCGAGCGCGAGGGCGCCGCGGCGATCGGACTCTCCGGCCTCATCGCGCCCTCGCTCGAGGAGATGGTCAAGGTCGCGAGGGCCATGGAGGCGCGCGGCATGCGCGTCCCTCTCCTGGTGGGCGGCGCCACCACGAGCCCGGCGCACACCGCTCTTAAGATCGCGCCCTCCTACTCGGGGCCGGTCGTCAACGTGCGCGACGCCTCGCGGGCCGCCGGAGTCCTCGCGCGGCTCCTCGATCCGGAGCGACGGCCCGCCTATGAGGCCGAGCTCGCGGCCGAGCACGAGGGGCTCAGGGCAGCGCATCGCGGCCGCGCGGCCGCCTCTCCCCTGCTGACGCTCGCCGAGGCTCGCGCTCGCGCGCCTCGCTTCGACTATCGCGCCTCCGCGCCTCCCCGGCCGCGCGAGGGCGGTGTCGTCGAGCTCGGCCCCGCGTTGCGCGATCTCGTTCCCTATATCGACTGGCCCGCCTTCTTCCGCGCCTGGGGCCTGAAGGAAGGCGGCGCCGACGAGGAGCGGAAGCTCGAGGCCGACGCGAGGGCCGCGCTGGGCCGTCTCGACTCGGCCGGCTATCGCGCCCGTGCCCTCTGCGCCGTCCTGCCCGCGGCCTCGTCGGGCGACGATGTCCTGGTATTCGAGGACGAGCATCGGCGCGCCCAGCGGGCGCGGTTCCAATTCCTGCGCCAGCAGCTCCGCTCGGACGGCCCGCGGCTCTGCCTGGCGGACTACATCGCCCCGGTTCACGGGCGCGAGGGCCAGCCGGACGGCGCCGCGGCCGTCCAACCCGAGGTCGCCGACTGGCTCGGCCTCTTCGCCGTCACCGCCGGATCGACCCTGGACGACGAGGCGCGCCGCCTTGCCGCTGCGGGCGACGACTACGGCGCCCTCGTGCTGAAGTCGCTGGCCCACCGTATCGCCGAGGCCGCCGCCGAATGGCTCCACGCCGAGGTCAGGCAGAGGCTCTGGGGCTACGCGCCCGACGAGTCCCTGTCTCCGGCGGAGTGCCTCTCGGGACGCTACCGCGGCATACGGCCTGCGCCCGGCTATCCCGCCTGCCCGGACCACCGGGACAAGGCCTTGATACTGGAGCTGCTGGGCGCTCGCGCGCGCATCGGGATACGCCTCACCGAGAGCTCCATGATGGTGCCGGAGTCCTCGGTCTCAGGCTTCTACTTCTCGCGGCTCGACGCCCGTTACTTCGCCGTCGGCAGGATCGGCCGCGACCAGCTCGAGGACTATGCGTCCCGCCGCGGCGAGGCCGTCGGCGATTCGGAGAAATACCTGAGGGAGTGTCTCGAATGAACCGCGATCAAGCCCGCCTCCTGCCCGTGCTGTCGGGCCTCTTCGTCGGCGTCCTCGTCCTGTCAAACATCCTCGCCGTGAAGATGGTGAGGCTCGGCCCCTTCGTCTTCGACGGCGGCACGCTGCTCTTCCCGCTTTCGTACATCTTCGGAGACATCCTCACCGAGGTCTACGGCTACAAGGCCTCGCGGAAGGTCATCTGGACCGGCCTCGCGGCCCTGGCGATTATGTCGCTCAACGTCTGGCTCATCGGTATCCTGCCCGCCGACCCGGACTGGGGCCTTCAGGACGCATACGCCTCGATCCTGACCCAGGTGCCGCGCATCGCGCTGGCCAGCGCCCTCGGCTACTTCGCGGGCGAGTACGTCAATTCCGTCCTTCTCTCGAGGATGAAAGTGCTCACGAAGGGGAAGATGCTCTGGACGAGGACCATCGGCTCGACGCTCGCCGGCGAGCTGGCGGACACGCTCATCTTCGTCCTCGTCGCCTTCGCGGGAGCCTATAAAGCGGACGACATCGTCGCGATGATCCTCTCGAACTACCTCTTCAAGTGCTCGATCGAGATCGCCTTCACGCCGCTTACCTACAAGGTAGTGGGCTTCGTGAAGAAGAGCGAGGGCATCGACGCTTTCGACTACGGCGAGCGCTACAACCCCCTGCCCGCGGGGCGCTAGGGACGGCGCCGTCGGCAGGGCTGGCGCGGCCGGAGCCGTCAGCCCGCGCTGCGCGGAGCGGCGCCGGCCGTCTACTCTACCCAGTAGTCGACGATCCAGAAACCTCCAGTTTGCGATGTAGACAATACCTCGCTTTTCCGGAGTTGTCGTTCGAAATTACTTTTTATTGCCTGGACGTAAAGAAAAGATGCTCATCATTACGTTCCTCACGCGGAGAGGTAAACCGTTTTTTATTGCCGCGACCTTCGGTACTCTCTCGGGCTCTGGCCGCAAGCCCGAGAGAATTCCGTATTGAAGGCCGTCTTCGAGTTAAAGCCGTTCTCCAAGGCGATGTCCAGGATCGTCTTCTCCGGATGCACGATGAGCTCGCGCTTTACTTCCTCAATTCTCAGCGCGTTGAGGTAGCTCCGGAAGTTGACGCCCATCTGCTCGTTGATCAGTTGCGAAAGCTGTTGAGGGGACACGCCGAGGGACTTCGCCAGGCCTCCGAGACTCAGCCCGGCATCCTTGAAGGCCTTTCCCCTCTCCATGGCGTCGGCCAAGCGCGCCCCGAGGCGATCCGAGTCGACATTCTTGAGCGCGTCGGCCTTGCGTCCCGATTCGCCGAACCATATGGAGCGCTCCCTTCCCGCGGCGCTCGAGCAGTAGAGGGCGTAGGCGATGACCGTGACTCCGAAGAAGACAGCGCCGATCGCGTAGAACGACTCGTCGACGAGGACGTACGCGGCCAGCGTGACGAGTGATGAGGCGAGGAGCCCGAGGAGGAATATCCGGAAGTAGCGGAGCCTCGCCGCCTCCTTGGCGCCACCCTCGCGGACGCGACGCCGAGCCTCGACGTTGGCCGCCAGCATGTAAGCGAGCATGTAGAGGTCGGAGGCCAGGCTGATCGCGTAGAGGGCCGGCTCCGACAGCTGGCCGGGAACGGGGACGAGCGGGCCTCCGGCAAGCGGATCGCGGATTGCGTTGTAGGCGGCGATCCCCGCCGCGACGATGGGCAGCGCGACGAAGTGGGGCCAATACGGGCGCTCGCGCCGCTCGATGTCGCGGATGATCAGGTGGAACGAGAGGTAGATCGAAGGGGCGACGAGGAAGGTAACCGTGACGTTGCTGTAGAGGAGGAGGGGCAGGGAGCGTATCGCTCCGGTGTCGACGCCCCAGAAGTAGAGGAGCACGTAGCTGAGCGAGAAGATGCCCGCGGCAAGGAAGTAGTTCCGGTCGGTCTTCCTCTGGAAGATGAGCTGTCCGATGGCGAATAACGCGGCCGCCAGGGCCATCGAGAATAGGGCTGTGTCGGCTATCCCGTCCATGTATCGAGTCCTGCCTCTCCCGCGATCTCGATACGTAGGGTAGCACGGAGGGCTTTCGCGGTAAACCGCCGCCGAGCGCGGCCCCGGCTGACGCAGGGACGGCCGCGCTCGGAAGCGGATGGAGGCTACTCTTGCCAGTAGTTCACGATCCAGTAGGAGCGGTTGTCGCGACTGTCGAAGAAGGGATATACAAAGAGCCCGGAGCTGTAGTCGTGGAGCGAATCTCCATAGAATGCGGTGGGCAGGTAACCGACCGTTCCGCCGAAAGTCGTTCCGACGCTCGTGCTCGTCGTGTAGTTGAAGCCGACGGTGAAGCCCGCGGTCGCCAGCACGGCGAGTCCTCCGGCTCCTCCCCCTCCCTGTACTTCGACCTCGGTCGCCAGGTCGATCGTTTCCTCCGTGCCGATTTCGACCGCGATATCGAGAGCCGTCGTGCTCACGCCTTGCGCGACCGGCACCGAGGCGTCGGAGGAATAGCCTCCGTACGAGGCCTGCAGGCTGGCCTTCCGCGCCGCGTTCGGATAGCTGAACGGCTGGCCGGAGGTATGCTGGAGCACGTCGTCGTCGATATCCTCGACGATGCCGTTGTGCTCGTTGTAGAAGTCCCTGGTGACCGAGTAGGTCGAATAATTGCGGGGAAGCTCGATCGTCATGATCGATCCCACGCCCTCTCCCGACGGCGAGTCGACCACTTCGTAGCTGTAGATATCCATGGGCACCGCGGTGAAGATGACCCGGTCCTCGCCGTTCGCGCCTTTATACGTGATGCTCTTGGAGATGGAGAAGTCCGAGGACACCGAGTAGTCGAAGCTCTGCTTGAAGCTCGCGGAAGCCTTGACGGTGGCCAGCTTGACGCCGAAGACCGAGCCGCTCTGCTCGAATTCGACGCAGGTGCCGATCGAGAAGCCCGCGCTCACCCCGGCGCTCGTGGAGGACGTGGTCACCGTGCCGTACGCGGTCTCCCATCCGGTATAAGCCCCGGCGTAGTCCGCGTCGTTCGCGGCGATGTCGGACCAGTAGGGCGGGGCGACCAGGACGGCGATGATTACCGGGTCGGTGAACAGGAGCTGGTGGCCCGCATACTTCACGCGCGGCGAGTCGTTGTCCACGTTGCCGGCGGCGACGGCGACGAGGCCGCTGTAGAGGGAAGGGTATTGAAAGAGAGAGTCCAGGGCATTAGAGCTGGTATCGACGATGATCGAGGCGAGCGTATCCGCCTGGTAGCTCTTCTTCATCTCCAGGGAGCCGGTAGAGTCAAGGCCATACGCTACCGCGATTGAACTCAGACGGAAGTTGATTACAGTCATGTCATCTGCTGGGCCAATGTCCAACGAATACTCGGTGACGACGACATCATCCATCCCGTCTCCGTCTACGTCTCCGACCTGCGCCTCGCGAATTTTGGAATTCGGGACTGCGACGCTCGTGGGAGTTCCCGCGTACGGATTCATGTAGGCGGCTCCTGCGATATAGATATCGGCGTAGCCGTTACCGTCGAAATCGAGAGAGCGCATGCAGGGCAACGAGTAATAGCATGAGTAAATATAACTTCCGAGCGGATTCATTTCCATTACATCATTGGCTGTAAACGTATGGCTCCAGCTCTTCTCCGTCAGGCTCGTGGTTTTCCTGAAGTCCTCGAAGTAGTGAACCGAACCGCCGTAGGCCACGGCCAGCTCGTCCAGATTGTCGGCGTCGAAGTCGCCGAAGCAGGCGTCGACTGCTCCGGTCCCCGACGAGAGAGCGGCCAAGGAAGACGAGAAGCTCGAGTCGTAGCATCCAAACTGTCCGTCCGCGAGGCAGACTGCGATCTCGTCGGCCCTGTCCCCGTCGGTATCTCCGGTCGATACGCTTCGTATGGCGCTGGAGAACACCCTATTGCCGACGAGGCCTGCGGTTGATCCTGTCGCGTTGACTTCCAGGAGGTATGCGGATAGGTAGTCGACGAGGATGAGCTCGTCGTTGCCGTCGCCGTCGAGGTCGCCCGATTCGGCCTGTAGGTAGTTGATCGGGTACTGAGTCGTATTCGCCATCCCCGTGCTCGCGTACTCGCTCAAGACGATGGCGCTCACCTGCAGGGCGCTCGAGAATGAGCCCTCGTCGTAGACCCGAAGGTACAGAAGACCGTCGAGGATATAGAACACGGCGATCTCGTCCAGGCCGTCCCCGTCCAGGTCCGCGGCTACGCTGGCCTTGTGGGCGCTCTGCTCCCAGGACTGGGTCTCGGATGAAAGCGGGTAGCTCGTGTCATAGCTGGGGGAGTTCTTGCCGTCCTGGTACAAGGCGTGGTACTGGCTCCCCGACAATAGGCCGAACTGCGCGACCTCGGCCTTGGGATCGTAGACGGTGTAGTCCTTTTTCAATGGATGCCAGGTTTGAGGATCGACGATAGTCACAGTATCACCGGTCGTGGTCGTCGTGACGAGATTCGGGGGATTGTCAACTTCGGCGACGCCGAGACTCCGCAGGATCGCCGTCGCCTCGGTCTGGACGACGGGGTCGTAGGACGCCGCAGGCCCGTCCGAGCCGCTGCTGCAGGAGACGACGGATAGCAGAAAAAGGAGGGCGACGCATGCGATGGCCGCCGGAATGCTCGACGTAAGCTTTTGGGGCATTTTCTTTGATTTTGTCATAGGAGCCTCCCGTTATCCTTAAGACTTTATGTCGTCTTGGAGGCTCTGTCGTTCAGGAAAAAAACTGGAACCTGAAAAAATGTCGCCTGCGCTAGAAACCGTACGCGACGCCCGCGGATATCGTCAGACTGGTCGGATTATCGATAATGTCCGTACTGTAAAAGTCCGGGATCGTGACGGCCTGCAGGAATCCCCGCCTGAAGCGGATCGTCGCGGTCCACAATAGGCGATCTCGGATCGGCGCCCTGATGCCGAGCGCCGCGCCGGCGACCCCGGAGGAATACTGGGTCACCAGCAGGGTTCCGTGCTCGAAGCCGGCCTCGGCGGAGATCCACGCGAATGACCGACCCAAAGTGATGCCCGCGTACAGCCCGGCCTCTTGGTAGATGAAGGACCCGTCGATCGGCTCCGAGTACGGGTGGATGACGCAGGCGCTTCCAATTATTGCCTCGATGCCCGCGTACTCGTTGAAGGGAAATCGGGCGACGAAGTCCAGGGTAGGCGTGGCGAGGTAGGCCCCGTCCCGGTCGAGGTGATCTCGAAAATCGCCCAGCCACGCGCCGCCGCCCAGCTCGATCGAGAGCGAGGCGACGGCCGGATCACGGACGTTTCCCTCCGTGGTCGCGTTGGCTGCGATCGAGGCCAGGGTCAAGAGGGCGAGGACCAGTCTCCGCATCGGCCCAGGATAGTATCGTTCTTCGAAAAATGCCATCGAGCGGCGCCGCGAGGCCGCGGACCGGACGTGGCGCGGCGGTGATCCTGGCCCGCCGCGCCGGCTATGCCGCTAGTTCACCGAGTACTCCACGATCCAGTACTTGTTCTGGAGGCTATTTATGGCTTGATAGGCGAAGATTTGCCCGGTGTAGTAGTAGGTCCCCTTGTCGTAATAGGTGCTGGGCAGGTAGCCGATCGTTCCGCCGAAGCTGGTTCCGGTGGTGGTCTCCGTAGTAGTCGAGTAGCCCACGCTGAATCCGGCCAGGGCTATCGCTTCGATCGCCTCGGTCCCCACGGCGACTTCCATGCTCGTGGTGCTGTCCCATGAGAATGAAGAGCCGTTGCCCTCGCTTACCGCGATCGAGAGGTTGGTTACCGGGCCGTAGGAGCCCTCGGCCCTTCCCGTCGCGCCCGTGTTGCTGTTCGTGTAGTACTTCAGGCCGGCCGCATCGGTCGTGGTCAGGATCGCGGCGCGCTCGTCGCTGTTCGGATAGCTCCAGGGATCGCCCAGCGTGTGCGGCAGGGCGACGTCGTCGAGGAAGCCGTTGTTCGCGTTGTAGAAATCGACCGAGACCATCGTCGGGGTATAGGCCCTGGGGATGCTGACGATCACGTTCTGCCCGACCTCGGACGCTATGGGCGAGGACACGACCTCGTAGAAGTACTCGTCGATGGGGACAGCGGTGAAGAGCACCGTGTCCTGCGCGCCCGGCGCCGTGTACTGCACGTCCGTCTCGATCGTCGAGGAATAGTCGTATTCCCAGGTGAAGCTCTCGCTGTTCGTGACCTCCCACTCGAGCTTGAGGGCGTCGTACCCGAAGATGGAGACCTTCGTCTCGCCCTTTACTCCGCCCCCGACCGAGAAGCCTACCTTCGCGCTTTGAGTCGTCGTCGTGGACGAGGACTTGCCGATGTAGGTAGTCCACTCGTGCATGTCGTATGGGGTCGCCCCCGACGAGGCTACCTCGGAATAATAGGGGGACGCGGCCATGACGCCGATGACGATGGGGTTCGAGTACTTCAGCTCGTGATGATCGTAGGCCACGCGGGGCGAATCGTCGTCGGCGTTCAAGGCGACGACCGCGGGGACGTAAGACGACGAGGCGCCCGAGTAGTACGCATGCTTGAGAGCGAGGGCGGTACCCGCGTCGTTGAGCGAGTAGGCGACGCAGGCGTAGCTGCCGCCGCCGTAGCAGAAGACCAAGTCCTCCTTGCCGTCGCCGTCGACGTCGGCCGCCTGGAAGGGCGCAGGCAGAATACATGCATCGGTCGCGTCGGTATGGACCTTGCTCCAGGCGCCCGAGGTAGGCGAGTGGATGAAGAGGTCTTGCATGCAGAAGATCTCGTCGTAGCCGTCGCCGTTCATGTCTATGCAGGCGGGAATGAAACCGCCGGAGCTCTCTCCCGAGGCGCTTTGAGTCGGTCCATAGATTTGCGCGAATGAAGATCCGCCCCAATCGTATACGCCGATATAGATCGTATATCCAGCCAAGGCCGCGATCGAGCCGAGCTGGCTGATGACGAGTTCATCGATCCGATCGCCGTCGGGGTCGCCGAAGCAGCAATGCGCGTACTCGTAGGACAGCGACGTGAACGAAAGGAGGACGCCCGAGCTGAGGCGCGAGTCGTAGAGCGCGTATTGCGCCACTATCGCTCCGTTGCCCACGAGCACGCAGAGCTCGTCGAGTCCGTCCCCGTCGCAGTCGCCTGCCGCGAAGCCGTATATACCGTAGGAATACGTGGCTGTATCGATCTGAGAGATCGACCAGGTCCCGCTCGCCGAGTCGACGTCGAAGAGCCATGCGGCGTTTCCAAGCGCGACGCCGAACTCCATCGCGTCGTCGGACTCGACCTGGCAGGGCGTCATGAATGCGCTCGTCTCCCATCTCGTATTGTTGATGGCCCCGACATAGGACGCGTAGGATGCGGAAATACCGCTGATCGAGATGACCTGATCCAGGACGCCTCCATCGTAGACGCGCAGCTGCCAACCGCTCGACGAGGCGTAGGTCAGGATCAGGGCCTCCTCGATGCCGTCGCCGTCGAAGTCGCCGGCGCAGGCGAGGTTCCTGGCGTTAGCCCAGGAGTTGTCGGAGGCCCACAAGGTCGAGGAAGAATAGCCCGAGGAGTAGCCGTCCTCGAAGTAGCTGGCGCGGCCTGAGCCGACACTCGGGCCGAAGGCCATGACCTCGTCCCGGGGCATCAGCACGACTTCGCTCGTCTTGGTCGGCTTCCAGGTATCGGGGTCGATGGCGACTGTCGTGCCTTGCGTCGTCGTCATGGATGCGGCCGGCGGACTACCCACGTTGATGCCGAGAGCCGTCAGGATGGACTCGGCGTCGTTCCCGCTATCCGAGCCGCCGCCGTCGTCGCCGCTACCTGATGAGCAGGCCGATAGGCCGAGCGCGAGGGCGAGGCCTATCGCCAGCCAGGCGCTCAGGACCTTCCTGGCGAAGGCCGCCCAGCGCGGCGCCCGCACGGTTCCCTGAAGACAGTTGCTCGTTCTCTGTATCTCGATCCTTCGTTGCGCCGCCATAGGGGCCTCCGGGGGACGAGAATACCGGAATATCGCGGGAGCATCGTTCGGAATTATATTTCGGAACGTTCAAAAAACGTGAATTTGAAGGCTATATCCCCAGGTACGCCGTCTTGACCTCGGGATTGCTGGCGATGTCCTTCGCGTCGCCCGAGAGGACGATCCGGCCGGTCTCGAGGACGTAGGCGCGGTTCGCGATCGACAGGGCCATCTGGGCGTTCTGCTCGACGAGGAGGATGCTCGTGCCCTCCTTGTTGATCTCGACGATGATCCTGAAGATCTCCTCGACGAGGATCGGCGACAGGCCCATCGAGGGCTCGTCCAAGAGGAGGAGGCTCGGCTTCGACATCAAGGCGCGGGCCATCGCGAGCATCTGCTGCTCGCCGCCCGAGAGCGTGCCGCCGTACTGGCCCTCGCGCTCCTTGAGGCGCGGGAAGCTCCTGTAGGCGCGCTCCATGGTCGCCTGGATCTCCGCCGGGTCCTTGCGCGTGTACGCGCCCATCAGGATGTTCTCCTTGACCGTGAGCGGCGCGAAGATGCGCCGACCCTCGGGAACGTGGCTCATGCCCATCTTCACGATCTGGTCGGCCGCGACCGTCGTGATCTCCTGGCCGTTGAAGGCGACGGATCCCTCGCGCGGGCGCAGGATGCCCGAGAGCGTGCGGAGGATGGTCGACTTTCCCGCCCCGTTCGCGCCGATGAGCGTGACGATCTCGCCGCGCTTCACCTCGAAGGAGACGCCGTGGAGCGCGTGGATCGCGCCGTAGTATACGTGGAGGTTCTCAACTCGCAGCACTTTTGCCGGCTCCTTTGCCGAGGTAGGCCTCGATGACGACCTCGTTCGACTGGATCTCCTTGGGAGTGCCCCGGGCGATTGCCTCGCCGAAGTCCATAACGGTCAGGTACTCGCAGATGCCCATGACGACGCGCATCTGGTGCTCGATGAGGAGGATCGTCAAGGAGAAGCGGTCCTTGATGAAGTGGATGTAGTCCATGAGCTCGAGGATCTCGCGCGGGTTCATGCCGGCGGCGGGCTCGTCCAGGAGCAGCAGCCGCGGATCGCAGGCCAGGGCGCGCGCGATCTCCACGCGTCGCTGCTGGCCGTAGGGGAGGTTGCGCGCCTCCTCGTCCGCGATGTCGGCGAGCTTGAAGATCGAGAGGAAGTCGAGGGCCTTCTCCGTGAGCTCGGCCTCCTTCTTCTCGAATCGCCTCGACCGGGCGAGGCTGTCCGCGAGGCCGTAGCCCGCGTGCGCGTGGTAGGCGACGCGCACGTTGTCGAGCACCGAGAGGTTCGCGAAGATGCGGATGTTCTGGAAGGTGCGCGCCACTCCGAGGCGCGTGATCTCGAAGCTCTCGAGGCCATCGATCCTCTCGCCCTCGAACTCGATCGATCCCGAGGTGGTAGGTATGAGGCCCGTGATCAGGTTGAACGCGGTGGTCTTGCCCGCGCCGTTCGGGCCGATGAGGCCCTGGAGGGAGCCGCGCGGCAGCTCGAGGTCGAAGTCCTTGACCGCGAGGAGGCCGCCGAAGGCCTTGGTGGCCTTATGGAGCTTGAGGATGGTGTCGTCGGCCATGTCAGTCGCCCTCCCGCTTCGCGGCCGCTTTCTTCCTGATCCGCGACGCGCCCTCGGCCTTGAGGAAGCCCCACTCGACCGTACCCAGGAGTCCCTTGGGCCTGACGAGCATGAGGAGGATGAGCGCTATCGGGTAGAGCACGAGGCGCCACGAGGGCGCGTCGGTCCCGAGCTGCCCGAGAAGGACTCGCAGGAGTCCCTCGAGGAAGAATATCCAGCCGAAGGAGGCGACGATGGATCCGGTCATCGAGCCGAGTCCTCCGAAGACCACGACGATGAGCGGATTGAAGCCGGCGATGAAGTCGAAGCTGCCCGGCGACAGGAAGCCCATGTAGTGGGCGTAGATGCCGCCGCCGACTCCCGCGAGGAAGGAGCCCGCCACGAAGACGAGGAGCTTGTTCTTGGCGACGTCGACGCCCATCGCGCGCGCCGCTATCTCGTCCTCGCGCACGGCCAGCGCCGCGCGTCCCGTGCTCGAGCGGACGAAGTTGCGTATCAGCACGAGCGCGAGCACGAAGAACAGGAATATCCAGAGCCAGGCGGGCGTCCAGGCGCCCAGCGCGACCTGGAAGCCAGACGCCTCGCCGTCGGCCGCGTTCGCGAAGGGAAGGAGCTTGGGGATGCCGATCATGCCCCGTCCGCCCTTCATCTCGGGGAAGGGCAGGATGGTGTCGGTATTGACGAGGAGCGTCTTCACGATGATCGCGAAGCCGAGCGTGGCGATGCCGAAGTAGTCGGACCCGAGGCTGAGGACGGGCAGGCCGAAGATGAAGCTCGCCTCGGCCGCGAAGGCGCCCGCGATGACGACCGCGAGGAAGAAGACGATCTGCATCGTGGCGGGTGAGGCGAGGGCGCCGGGCGCGTCCGCGGTGCCGAAGCCGCTCTTCATCGAGGCGGCGAGGGGCTGGCCGATGCGCGCGGCCACGATGCCCGCGATCACGATCGCGATGAGGTAGAAGGTGAAGGCCGAGAGCACGGGCACGCCGCGCTTGCGCTTAAGGAAGGCCCCGACGCCGAAGAGCGCCGCCGCGCCGAGCATCACGCCGAGCCCCGCGACCACGAGGCCCGACGCGTCGCCGTTGGACCAGCGGTACGTGATGTCCGCGGCGCAGTAGGCGCCGATGCCGTAGAAGCCCCATTGCGCCAGGCTGAACTGGCCGTTGAAGCCGTAGATGAGGTTGAGGCCGAGGGCGACCATGGTCATCGTGATCGCCTGGAAGAGGAGGCCCTGGTCGAAGGCCGAGAAGAGCGCGAGGCCGCCGACCCTGGACAGGATGACGAGCTGGATGACGGCGAAGGCCGCGACGATCGTGAGGGCCTTCTGCCACTTCCTCTCGCGGCTGAGTCCCCACAGGAGTCCGTAGATCCAGGCGACGAGGGCGCCCATCTTCGCGACGGTGCCGATGAGGTAACCGAGTTCCATGTCGCCCCCCCTATGCCTTTTCCTGAGCGGGCTCGCCGAAGAGGCCCGTCGGCTTCACGAGGAGGACGATGATGAGTATCGCGAACGCGACGGCGTCGCGCATCGGAGTCGAGATGTAGCTCATCGTCATGGACTCGGCCTGGCCCATGATGAGGGCGCCCACGAAGGCGCCGGGGATCGAGCCGATGCCTCCCAGGACCGCCGCGACGAAGGCCTTGAGGCCCGGGAGTATGCCCATCTGGCTCCAGATCGAGGAGTAGGCGATCGCGTAGAGCACGCCGCCCAGGCCCGCGAAGGCCGCGCCGATCGCGAAGGTGAAGGATATGACCCGGTCGACGTTGATGCCCATGAGCCTCGCGGTGGGCTTGTCGTAGGACGCGGCGCGCATCGCGATGCCGATCTTCGTCCGCTTGACGATGAACTGGAGGAGCACCTGCACGAGTATCGAGGCCGCGGCGATGATGAGGAAGATGTTGGAGAAGGAGAGCGTGTTGTCGGGCGAGGCCTGCCCGGAGACGATCGGATGGATCCCGTCCTGGACGTACCAGGCCTGGGTCGGGAAGGGCGACTTGTAGGGGATGAAGCGCCCCGTGTAGACGAAGGGCAGGGCGCCGAAGAACTCGAGGAAGAAGGATACGCCGATCGCGGTTATGAGGGCGGTGATGCGGGGCGCGTCGCGCAGGGGCTTGTAGGCCACGCGCTCGATGGTGACCGCGAGTACGACGCAGACCGCCATCGAGAGGAGGATGACCGTGAGCGTGCCGATCAGGATCGATAGGCCGCTCGGAATTCCGGGGAAGAGCGCGGCGGGCCACTCGTGGAGGCCGAAGCGGCTGACCGCGTAGAAGCTCGTGAAGGCGCCGACCATGAAGACGTCGCCGTGCGCGAAGTTGATGAGCTTGACGATTCCGTAGACCATCGTGTAGCCGAGGGCGATGAGCGCGTAGACGAAGCCGAGCTTGAGGCCGTCGAGGAAGTTCTGCAGGAAGAGGATAGGTTGCGACCAGGCCTTTACCGCGATGTACGCGACCGTTACCGCGGCCACCGCGATCAGGAAAGCCCATCCGACCCATGCCAGGGGCGGCCCGCGCCTCTTGGATGCCCGCGCGGCGTCCCTTGCGGCGTTCTTCGTCATGATGCTAGCTGGCATTCGCGCTACCTCTTCGATCGTCTCTCAATATGGAGAGGACAAGCCGCGCGTCAGAGCGGCAGCTCCGACGAAGGCTCGTCCTCTCCGGGAAAAAGCGTCTTGCGAGCCTTAGGGCTGAACTACGGAGTCGAAGTCGATCTTGTCGGCCTTGACCGCGAGGATGGTCAGCGCCTTCACCGGGTTGTGGGCCTTATCGAAGGTGATCTTGCCCGAGACCGCGTTGAAGCTGATCTTCTCGAGGGCGGCCTTCACCTTGGCGGTGTCGGTCGAGCCGGCGTTCTTTATCGCGGTGAACAGGAGATTCGCGGCGTCGTAGCCGAGGGTCGCGAGGGCGTCCGGAGTCTTGGGCGCGCCGGTGTCGTCCTTGTACGCCGCCTTATAAGCCTTCAGGAACTCCTGGACTTCCTTGCGGGGATCGAAGGGCGAGTAGTGGTTGGTGAAGTATCCGCCCGCGGCCGCGGCCTTGTCGAGGTCGGGGGAGTCCCAGCCGTCGCCGCCCACGAAGGGGACCGCGATGCCTTTCTCCTTGGCCTGCTTGGTCACGAGGTTGACGATGTTGTAGTAGTCGGGCAGGAGGACGACCTCGGGCTTCGCGGCCTTGATCTTCGCGAGGATGGCGGAGAAGTCGGTGTCGGTCTTGGTGTAGGTCTCCTTGCCGACGATGGTTCCCCCGAGCTTTTTGAACTGAGCCTCGAAGGCGTTGGCCAGGCCGATCGTGTAGTCGTTGCCCTGGTCGTACATGATGAAGGCCTTCTTGGCCTTGAGCCTCGTGTAGGAGAACTGGGCGAGGATGCCGCCCTGGAAGGGGTCGATGTAGCAGGCGCGGAAGGCGTAGTCCTTGGTCTTGCCGTCCTTGTCCACGGTCACATTAGGGTTGGTGGCGGTGGGGCTGAGGAGGATGACCTTGGCCGGGCCTGCGAGTTCGGTGACGGGAATCGTCGCGCCGGAGCAGACCTCGCCGAGGATGAACTTGACCATGTCCTGATTGATCAGCTTATTGGCCGCGTTCGTGGAGGCGGTGGCGTCGCATTGGCCGTCCTCGATGATGGGGACGATCTTCTGGCCGAGTAGGCCGCCCTTGGCGTTCCACTCGCTGATCGCGAGGAGCGTGCCTTCCTTGACGGAGAGGCCGAACGAGGGCACGGGGCCGGAGAGGGGACTCAGGACGCCGATTTTGAGATCGGCCGCGCCGGCCGTCAGGACCGCCAGCGCGAGGACGAGGGCGATGGTCAGTACGCGCTTCATTGATTCCTCCTTATACGCAACTCCTAAAAACTCTACGCTTTTATGGGCCGTGATAGGCGCCCTTGCTTTCTCCGACTCCTCTCAGCTCGCCTGGGCGATCAGCTTCGGCGCCATCCTCTGCCTGACCTCCGGAAGCTCGCTGTACCAGAGCTCGAAGGCAGAGAAGAGCATCGCGCCTATGGCGATGGCGATGTACTCTCCATTCGCGACCAGTCCCTTGCCGTCCACGAGGACAGTCGCGTGGGGGAAGAGCGTCATGAGCCGCGAGATGATGTTGAAGCCCTGCGAGAAGGCCATGAGATACCAGGGCCATGCGGCGATGCTGCGGCGCATCAGGATCTTTACGAGCGAAATGACGGTCAGGAGCGCAAGGAAGGCGGGAAGCCACCATTCCTGGGTCGCGAGCGAATATGATGTGGAAGGCAGTACGAGGAGGGGAAGGAGTTGGAGGCAGAGGATTATTCTGGCTATAAGCGGCCGCGCTAGTAAACCGCGAAACATCGCAAAGAGTTACCATTGATAGTAATAGTTGTCAAGCAAATTACGAGAATATGACATTAAGCAAAAATACGTTCTGTACGGTGCATCATACGTTTGTGTAGACTAGGCCCGTGAGCGCTAGAAGAAACCTGCTCTCCATCCTCGCGATCGCGATCTCCGTCAGGGGCCTTGCATCTCAGCAACCCGCTCAATTGCGTTTTGAGCCTTCAGCGTGGAAGTACGGAATGGTCTCGAAGGGCGAGGTCGCGACGACTTGGGTGCGGGTCAAAAACCTGACTAAAAAAGACATTTTTGTAGAATTTACGCCGACCTGTTCCTGTCTATCCGCCACTCCCGCGTCGGCCCGCCTCAAGCCCGGCGCGGCCGGGGACTTCCGGTTCGCCTTCGACACTGAGGACGATGAAGGAAAGGTCACGAGGTACTTCATCGTCAAGACGGACCCTCCCGCGGAGAAACCGATCTTCTACATCTTGAGCGGCGTCGTGCGTTCGGATAACGCGGCCGCGGCCGCGCGAGGCGCGGATGCGTCGAATAGTGAGGGCGCCGTTACGGGGTCGGCCGCATCGCGGGCCAGCGGCCTCGACCTGCGCTATTACTATGCGCAGGGTTGCCGCTCCTGCGAGGACTTTCTCTCCTCGGGGCTTCCCGGGCTCATGTCGCGCTACGGCGTCGTCGCGCCGGTCCTGCGCCGCGATATCCTCGATCCCTCGGCCTACGAGGAGCTCGCCTCCTTCGCCTCGTCGCTGGGCGATTCGATCAGAGCGGTGCCGGCCCTCCGCGTGGGCGGCGTCCTCCTCCAGGGCGAGAAGGAGATCGAGGACAGGCTCCCCGGTCTCTTCGCTGCCGGCGCCTATTCCCCCGGCGGTCGCGCGACGGCCGCGACGGCGCCGTCTCCGGTGGGGCCCGCGGCCGCGAAGATAAAGATATCCGTTCTGGCCGTGATCGCCGCGGGCCTCGTCGACGGCGTGAATCCCTGCGCCTTCACGACCCTCCTCTTTCTCCTGTCCTCCCTCGCCCTCGCGGGAAGGGGCCGCCGCGAGGTGCTCGCGATCGGACTCGTCTTCTCGCTCGGCGTATTCCTGACCTACCTCGGCGCGGGCCTCGGCCTCTTCGCCGCGCTCAGGGCCGCGAGCTCGGTCGCGATCGTCTCGGCGATACTGCGCTGGGCCCTCGTCGCCGTCCTCGCCGTCCTCGCCGTCCTGAGCCTCGTCGACTACGCGAGGATCCGCGCGGGCAGGCCCTCGGAGATGATCCTCCAGCTCCCCGACGCCCTCAAGCTCAGGATCCACGCCTCGATACGGACCAGGGCCAGGACCGCCGCGCTCGCGCTCTCCTCCCTCGTCCTCGGCTTCCTCGTGTCGATCTTCGAGTTCGCCTGCACGGGCCAGGTCTACCTGCCGACCCTGGCCTACCTCGCGCGCGGGCCGGGCGGGAGCCAGGCCGCGCTCCTTCTCGTCCTCTATAACCTCTGCTTCATCGCGCCGCTCCTCGCCGTTTTCGGCGCGGCCTACCTCGGCGTCGGATCGAAGCGCATGACGTCCCTTTTCCAGAGGCGCATGGGCGCGACCAAGATCGCCCTCGCGGTCGTCTTCGCCGCGCTCGCCGTCCTCACTCTATTCACTTGACCGCTCGGCGCCGCGCTCGCCGTCCGCGCCGCGCCTACCTGAGCAGCTCGTCCCGCGCCCGCGAGATGACGAGGAAGCGCCGCGCGTCGCCGCCCAGGTCGGGGTGGCAGGACTTGGACAGCCGCTTGAACTGCGCCCTGATCGCCGCCTTCGACGGAAGCCTCCCCGTGACGGGATCGGGGCGGCACTCGAGGACCATGCAGGCGACGAGCGTTTCGGTGTCGGCTAACGCGATCCTCCGGTAGCTCCCCCGGAGCCGCTCGATGTAGTCCTCGAGGAAGTCGATCCATTCGGAGGCGCCGAAGGCCGCCATCTCCCGCGCGCGCTTGAGAGTCCCGGGCCTGAGCTCCTCCCGCCAGAGCGGCGCCGCGGAGTTGCTCCGCCGCTCCGCAGCTTCGAGATAATCGATGAGGCCGCGCGCGCCCGGGGGAAAGCCCGTCGCTATGGCCGCGATGCGCGCTTCCCGGTCCCGCCTCGCGCCCGCGAGGCTCGCTCGGCGGTCCCACTTGATCGACAGGAATAGCTTGAAGAAGGGGCTGTCGGGCACGCGGTAGGTGTCGATGAAGTTGGCGAGGTTCCGGAGCTCGAGGCGGGGCTCGTCGAGGAGGGCGTAGGCCCGCCGATTAAGCCTGGCCGCGCGAAGCCGCGCCGAGCCGCGGAGCATCGACTCGAGCTCGGCGAAGCGCGGGTCTTTCCGGATTCCCGGGCCCTGCGCGCCCAGGAGGCGCTCCAGCGAGTAGATCGGGCGGCCCCTCGCGCTCTTCCTCATGGCGAGATGATAGCGCGCATCAGGGCCGCCGCGCGAGCGGCGGACGGCTTGAGGAGGCCGCCCCGGTCCCGTATCATCGAGGAGTGAAGCCGCCTTTCTCCTCGCGCCTCCCCTGGCCCGCTTATGACAACGCCCTCGCGCGAGAGCGCGCCCGGCTGCGAGCGGAAGGCCGCAGGATCCTCGACCTGTCGGAGAGCAACCCGACGCGGGTCGGCCTGGACGTCGCGCGGCCGGAGGCGGATTGGCCCCTCGGACTTTTCCTGGATTCGGCCAACCTGCGCTACGAGCCCGATCCGCGCGGCCTCGCCCGCGCGCGCGAGGCCGTCGCCGCGCTCATCTCGGCCGACGCGCGCGGTTCCGCGCCTCGGCGCTCGCCCGGCCCCGAGGACATCTTCCTCTGCGCCTCGACCTCGGAGGCCTACGGCTGGCTCTTCAAGCTCCTCTGCGACCCGGGCGACGCGGTCCTGGTTCCCAAGCCGGGCTATCCGCTCTTCGACTACCTCGCCGGGCTCGAGTCGGTCGAGGCGCGGCCCTATCGCCTGGAGTACGCGCATCCCTCGGGCTGGCGCCTCGATCTCGGCTCGCTCGAGGATGCGCTCGCGGAGGGGAGGGCGAAGGCCCTCGTCCTCATCAATCCCAATAATCCCACGGGCTCCTACGTCCGCGCCGAGGAGCGCGGGCGCGTCGTCTCGCTCTGCGCCGAGTACGGATGCGCGATCGTCTCGGACGAGGTCTTCTTCGGCTTCCCGGTCGAGGGCGGGGAGCGGGGGTCGCTCGCGGGCGAGGAGGGCGCGCTGACCTTCGTCCTCGACGGCCTGTCCAAGCGGCTGGGCCTCCCCCAGATGAAGCTCGGATGGATCGCCGCCTCGGGGCCGCGGGACGCCCTCGAGGAGGCGCGCTCGAGGCTCGAGATAATCGCCGACTCCTACCTCTCCGCGGGGACGCCGGTCATGAACGCCCTGCCGCGCCTCCTCGAGGCCTCGGCGCCTTTCGCCGAGGACCTGGGCCGCCGGCTCGCGGCGAACCTGGGCGCGTTGCGCGACATCCTCGAGGGGCCGGACTCGCCGCACCGCGTCCTGCGCTGCTCGGGCGGATGGACCGCGATCGTCGAGTCTCCTCGGCTGGCCTCGGAGGAGGAGCTCGCCCTCGGACTCCTGCGGGACGAGGGACTGTGGTCCCTGCCCGGCTTCTTCTTCGACATGGAGCGCGAGGCCTTCTTCACGATGAGCCTGATCCTGCCGCCCGACGAGCTCGCCGAGGGCGCGCGGGCCTACGCCTCGTACTTCGCGCGGCTCATGGGACGCTGACGACCAGCGGCTCCCGCGGCAGCTCGACCACGCCCGAGCGGGTCGGCGCCGGCTCGCCCATGAGCGCCTCGCCCTCGAGCCCGAGGCCGTCGGGAAGATCGACCTTCCCCGAGCGCCCGTCAAGATTGAGGAGAGCCCGGAAGCTCCGTTCCTTCCCCCTGCGCTCGACGAGGACGACGCCCTCGGCCAGGAGCCTCGCGTCGAAGAGCGGGGCCTCGGACTTGATGCGACGAGTGAGGGCAAGCGCCTGGGCGAAGAAAGGCTTGAAGGATGGATCGCCCTCCTCGGCGAGCATCGTCTCCTTATCGAAGAGGCCGATCCGCCGCTCCATGGCGAGCTCTTCTCCCATATAAGCGAGATAGGCTCCCGGAAGCAGCATCGAGAAGAGCGTCCAGTTCCGCAGCCTCGCTCCCCTGCCGAAGCGCGCCGCCGCCCTGCCCTGGTCGTGGTTCTCCAGGAAGCGGAGCTTGACCGCCCCCTCGGGATACAGCGCTTCCTGGATCTCGAGCATCTTGAGGTAGTAGCCGAGAGAGCTCTGCCCGCTCCATGCGGCCTCGAGCTCCTCGCGGCCGTCGTAGTCGTAGGTGAGGTCGAAGGCGGCGCAGAGTTCGGTGTCCGAGGCCGCGTACTGGCCTCGACGCCTCAATTCGACGACGAACTCCTTGTGAACGCTCTCGGCAAGCCAGAGGATCGGCTTGACGGCCGCGAGCCGCCTCCTGGCCTCGATCCAGAAATCGACCGGGACGAGGCTGGCCACGTCGCAGCGAAAGCCGTCGACGCCGAAGCGCGCCCAGGACTCGAGCGTCTCGACCTGGTAGTCGACGAGGCCTCGCCTTGAGTAGTCGAGGTCGACCACGTCGCTCCAGTCGGCCACGCGCGGCCCGGGCTTCCCGGAAGGGCCCTTCCAAAGCCACTCGGGATGCTCTCGCGCGATGAGCGAATCCGGTGACGTATGGTTGTAGACCACGTCCATGATCACCCCGAGCCCGAAGCGGTGGGCCTCGTCGATGAAGGAGCGAAGGGCCGCCTCGCCGCCAAGCGCCGGATCGACCGAGCGGTAATCGGCGATCGCGTAGGGGCTGCCCAGGCTTCCCTTCCGCCGCGCTTTCCCGATCGGATGGACCGGCGTCAGGTAGACGTAGTCGAAGCCCATCTCGGCGACTCCGGCCAGGCGCGCGGCGGCGGCCCCGAGCGTGCCCTCCGGGGTAAAGTTGCGCGCGAATATCTGGTAGATCGACGAGCGCCTGAGCTTGTCGGGATCGATGGGCGGCATGGCTGCCTCCTTGAGGGGTAAACCGGTTTATTCAGACTTTACTTTACCCTTAGGCACGGCGCAAGGCTTGGGCGGCCGCGAAGCGCCGCAGACGCGGATCGCGCCGTTGTCATCGTCGCCCCGCCGAGGGTATAGTCGCGCCGGCGAGGAGGACCAATGGCGGCTCGAATCATCGACGGCAAGAAGGTATCCGAGGACATCCGCGCCGAGCTCAAGGCGAAGATCGCCGCCCTCGCGGCCGCAGGCGTCGTGCCCGGCCTCGCCGTCATCCTCGTGGGCGAGGATCCCGCCTCGGTTTCCTACGTGACCGGCAAGGAACGCTCCTGCGCTGAGCTGGGCATCGCCAGCCTGGGCCGCCACCTCGGCGCCGACGCGAGCGAGGCCGAGCTCATCGCCCTCATCGAGTCGCTCAACGCGGATCCGGCGGTCCACGGCATCCTCGTGCAGATACCGATGCCCGCTCACCTCGACGAGCGGCGGGTCATCAACGCCATAGCTCCCGACAAGGATATGGACGGGCTCACCGCCGCGAACGCGGGGCGCCTCTTGCTGGACGAGCCGGGCATCCTGCCCTGCACGCCCGCCGGGGTCATGGAGCTGCTGAGGCGCTCGGGCGTGAAGACCCAGGGCGCCGACGCGGTCGTGGTCGGCCGCTCCAACCTCGTCGGCAAGCCGGTGGCGAACCTCCTGGCGCGCCGCTCCTCCAACGCGACGGTCACGATGTGCCATACCGGCACCGCGGACCTCGAGCGGCGCTGCCGCGAGGCCGACATCCTCGTTTCCTGCGTAGGCTCTCCGGGCCTCATCAAGGCCGGCTGGATCAAGCCGGGGGCCTGCGTGATCGACGTCGGCGTCACCCGCGTCGAGGACGCGACCAAGAAGAAGGGCTATCGCCTGGCGGGAGACGTCGAGTACGAGGCCGCCTCCGAGATCGCGGGCTGGATCACGCCCGTGCCCGGCGGCGTCGGCCCCATGACCGTGACCATGCTGCTGGCCAACACCGTGGCCGCGGCTGAAAAGGCGGCCGCGCTCGGGCGGGCGCGATAGCCCGGGCCGCCGCGGAGGAGCGATGCTCGACGTACAGTCGATGAGGGACGACCGCCGCATCCCGATCCAGAAGGTCGGGGTCAAAGGCGCGCGCTACCCCATCGTCCTCCTCGACAAGGCGCGGGGCAAGCAGCACACGACCGCGACGGTCAGCCTCTTCGCCGACCTCCCCCACGACTTCAAGGGCACGCACATGAGCCGCTTCCTCGAGGTCTTCGAGTCCTACCGGAGCGACCTGACCATGCCGCGCTTCCTCGCGATGCTCGAGGAGATCAGGACGAGCCTCGAGGCCGAGACCGCCTACGCCGAGCTCCGCTTCCCGTATTTCATCGAGAAGAAGGCGCCCGTCTCCGGGGCCTCGTCGGTGATGTCCTACGACTGCGGCTACGTGGGCAAGGTCTGGGAGGGAGGCACCGAGTTCGACGTCGCGGTCTCCGTGCCCGTGCAGACGGTCTGCCCCTGCTCCAAGGCCATATCCGAGCATGGCGCCCACAACCAGCGCGGCGTCGTCACCTTGACCGTTGCCTCGGGGCTCTCCTTTTTCTGGATCGAGGACCTCGTGGCCCTGGTCGAGGACTCGGCCTCGAGCGGGCTCTACACGATCCTGAAGCGCGAGGACGAGAAGTACGTCACCGAGCGGGCCTTCGAGAACCCGCGCTTCGTCGAGGACGTCGTCCGCGAGGTCTATCGCAAGGTCGAGGCGCTCGGCAAGTTTCCGGGCTTCTCGGTCGAGGCGGAGAACTTCGAGAGCATCCACAACCACTCGGCCTACGCGTACGTGACCTCCGGGCGGAAAGAATAGACTGATAAAAGGAGCAGCCATGGCCTTCAACTCGGTTAAGCGAGCAGACGACCTCGTGCCCGTTCGGAACGTGCTCGCCTCGGTCTACGACAAGACGGGACTGGCCGAGCTCGTCCGGGGCATCGTCGCGGCGGCTCGCCGGGGCGGCCCGTCCGGGAAGGCGGGGAGCCATGCGGTCTCCTTCTACTCGACCGGCGGCACTTACGACTTCCTGGGCGACGCCCTCGCGGGGATCGAGGGCGCGTCTCTCGTCAAAGTGAGCGACTACACGGGGCAGCCCGAGATGGGCGGCGGCCTCGTGAAGACCCTCGACTGGAAGATCTACCTCGGCCTCCTCGCCGAGACGGGCAACGCCTCCCACGCGGCCGACCTCGAGCGCAACGGGGCGGTCGCCTTCGACATGGTGATCTCGAATCTCTACCCCTTCGAGGCCGCGGCGGCCGACGCCGATGCCGCTCCCGAGGACCTCAGGCAGCATATCGACATCGGCGGCCCCTGCATGATCCGCGCGGCCGCGAAGAACTACCTGCGCGTGGCCTCGGTGTCGAGTCCGGCCCAGTACGGCGCTCTCCTCGAGGAGCTGCGCGCGACGGGCGGGAGCACCCGTCTCGAGACCCGTCGTCGCCTCGCCGTCGAGGCCTTCTCCCTGACCTCGCGCTTCGACGCGGCGATCTCGGCGAGGATCGGCGGCCTTTCTCCCGCGGCCGTCGCCGCCGCGTACGGACTGTAAGTAAGCGCCCCGCCTCGCCGCGGAGCGACTCGACCGCAAGGAGAACCCATGGCCAAGCTCTCGGACGCCTACAAGACCATCATCGACGATCCCTTCCCGCCTCGCATGGAGATTTCCTTCGTCGAGGCCGGGGGAAAGCGGCAGACCATCGTGTACGACAAGGTCCTCTACGAGGTCGAAGGCGAGCGCAAGGGCCTGCGCTACGGCGAGAATCCCGACCAGGCCGCCGCGCTCTACAAGCCCGTCGGCGGCAACCTCGCGCTCGCGGACGCCCTCCTCCTGGAACCGGGCGAGGGCCTCGTCTCCGCGGCCGAGCTCCTCCAGTTCGGCAAGCACCCCGGCAAGACCAACCTGACCGACGTCGACTCGGCCCTCGCCCTCCTGCGCTACCTTTCCGCGACGCCGGCCTGCGCCGTCATGAAGCACAACAATCCTTCGGGCCTCGCCCGCGGCTCGACCCCCGCCGAGGCCTACCACAAGGCCTACATGGCGGACCGGGTCGCGGCCTACGGCGGCGCGGTCGTCCTCAACAGGGCGCTGGACGTCGAGACGGCCAAGGAGATCTCCTCCTCCTACGTCGAGGTCGTCGCGGCCCCGGACTTCGCTCCCGGCGCCGCGGAGATCATAGCCGCGCGCAAGAACCTCAGGATCATGCGCCTACCCGCCATGGAGCGCCTCGGGAAGTGGGCGCTCAAGAGCGTCCTCGACTTCAAGGCCCTCCTCGACGGCTCCCTGGTCGTCCAGACTTCCTTCGTGTCGCGCATCGCGTCGCGCGGCGACTTCCTCCCGGCCCGGTGGACCGACAAGGCGGGCACGACCTATGCGGTCGAGCGCGAGCCCACCGATGCCGAGTGGGAGGACATGCTTTTCGGCTGGGCCGTCGAGACGGGCATCACGAGCAACTCGGTGATCTACGTCAAGGGCGGGGTCACGGTCGGTATCGGCACGGGCGAGCAGGACCGGGTCGGCGTGGCCGAGCGGGCGCGCGACAAGGCCTACCGCAAGCTCGAGGACCGGGTCCTCTGGGAGCGCACGGGAAAGGGCTGGTACGAGTCCACGGACGAGGCCGCCAAGGCGGCCGCCCGCGAGGAGGCCGCGTCCCGGAACGGGGGGCTCCGGGGCTCGGTCATGATCTCGGACGCCTACTTCCCCTACCGGGACGGCATCGAGGTGGGCCTGCGCGAGGGCGTGACGGCCGTGGTCCAGCCCGGCGGCGCGATGCGCGAGAACGAGTCGATCGAGGCCTGCAACGATTATGGCGCCGCGATGAAGTTCACCGGACAGCGGTGCTTTAGGCACTAGCGCTGGACGGTGGCTCAAGTGAGAGATGAGCTAGTATGGTCGAATCTGCGGTAGCGGGCGGCGGTAGCGCGGCCGTGGTTCCTATTGGCGGGCTGAAGCATCGCCCGGAGATCGATGGACTGCGGGCGATCGCGGTGCTCGTCGTGGCTCTATATCACGGCGGCTTAGGTTTCAGCGGAGGCTATGTCGGCGTCGACGTCTTCTTCGTGATATCCGGGTATCTCATCACATCCCTCATTTGGAAGGACCTCGAGGCCGGGACATTCACATTCTCGCATTTCTGGGAGAGGCGTGCCAGGCGCATCGTTCCCGCTATGGTGGTAGTAGTCGCCGCGACGATCGCGATTGGATGCATCTTTCTCTTCCCCGTTGACCTACAGAGCCTAGGTCGGGCGACGGCCTCGCAGTCGATTTTCGCCGCGAATTTCAATTACTGGCAGGAAGCCGGCTATTTCGGGGGAGCCGCCGAGGAGAAGCCCCTCGTCCATACTTGGTCCCTCGCGGTCGAGGAGCAATTCTACTTGTTCATGCCCTTCATCGCATGGGGGGCTTTCAGGGGAAGACGCACGAGGACGAGGAGGGGAGCAATGGCTCTTTTCTCCGGACTTCTCGCGCTCAGCTTGGGACTCGGCGTCTACGGCGTCTCGCGGTTTCCCAGCGCCGCGTTCTACCTCCTCCCAACGCGGGCATGGGAGCTGCTCTCGGGAGCTGTCCTTGCGCTGGCGCCGCCGGCTATCGGATTCCTGCGCTCGCGATTGCTCAAGGAGTCGGCTGCGCTTCTTGGGCTCGCCTCGATACTCGTCGCCAGTCTCGCATACACTCCATCCACGAGATTCCCCGGCGCGGCCGCCCTCCTGCCTTGCGCCGGAGCATGGCTCGTGATATGGGCGAACGGTCGATCCAGCGAGGACGAGGGATTGCCCCTCGTCGGCAGGCTGCTCTCGGCGAGGCCCGTCGTTTTCATCGGGCTCGTTTCATACTCGTTCTATCTGTGGCATTGGCCATTTCTCACCTTCATCCGCTATATATCCATCGACTCGCCTCCTGCCTACGTTAGGCTCCTGGCGATCATCGCCGGATTCCTGTGCGCGATACTGTCGTGGAAGTTCATCGAGAAGCCATTCCGCGAAAAAAGAATAGCCTCGGGAAGATCGATATTCGTCTTCGCGGCGCTGGGGCTCCTCGCGCTCTTTGCGTGCGGGATCTCGATCTATAAGGCTTCAGGGCTTCCCGGCCGATTCCCCGCAGCAGTAGTGGAATACGCCAACGCCAAGGACGACCTGTCGTTCAGGATTAATCTTGATATGAAATCGGCCGAGCGTGGGGAGTTGACGCCCCTGGGCGGACCTTCGGCCGCTCCCAGTTGGCTCATCTGGGGAGATAGCCACGCGATGTCCATGTTGCCCGCATTCGATTTTATCCTGAAGGCACACGGCCTGGCGGGATTGGGAGCGACGCATTCAAGCACGCCTCCGATCCTTTCGTGGTATTTCAGCGACGACTACGGCTTAAACGATTCGGCTCCGGCATTCGGTAGGCTCGTGCTGAAGACGGCCTCTATTCGGAAAATATCCGATGTTGTCCTCGTGGCGTATTGGGGATGCTACTCGGAATATGCCAATCGGACTGGTAGCTATCAGGCGTACTGTGACGGTCTATTGGATACCGTCAAGGCCATCAAGGCGCTCGGAATGAGGGCTTGGCTAGTACTCGATATTCCGACTCAAGACATTAATGTGCCTAGGGTTCTTTCCCGCGCGTTCTTGATGCGAAAGGATATCACGGATTCCCTCCGAACCGTCGACGAAGTGCAGCCTTACGATGGATTTTCGGAAGAGACCATCTCTGCGTTCGAGCGCGAGGGGGCGAGATTAATCAACCCGAAACCGCTCTTCCTGGATCCGACGGGCCGTTACTATCGGGTCGAGAAGGACGGGATAGCGCTGTATTGGGACAATCAGCACTTGTCTACCAAATGCGCAGAGCGAGTGGTCGCCCCATTCCTGGAGAAGGCTCTCGGGTTGGATTGAAGCGCGAGGATCGGATTCGCCTCGGCCCCGGGCCGAGGGGGGCGCCGCCGGGGCGGGCGCTTCCGCTTTACCCTCGGGCGCGAATTCCGTATTATTGCCGCAGATAGTAGCGCCCGGGCGGGCGCGCCCATCGCGGCGCGACGTACGCCCGCCTCGCCCGCGAGGGGGGGAGGGGAAGTGCCCGAGGCGGCGAATGGAGGAATGTAATGAGCGACAACTATCCCGCTAATCCCGACGACCTGCGCGCGCAGGGCACGAAGGGCGTCATGGCCGCCGCGGGCGGCCTCGGCCTCATGGTCGTGAGCGCCCTCGTCGCCAGCCCGATCGTGGCGGGCATCATCGGCGGCGTCCTGGCCTTTCTAGGACTCACCGGCATCGTCAGCAAGAAGAAGACCGATCGGACGACCGGCGGCATCGTGCTGGCGATCGGCGGCGTCGCGCTCGCCTCGGCCTTCCTGCACGGCCCCTTGGGCGGTCTCTTGAGCCTCGCCGGCCTCGGCCTCCTGGCCTTCGGCGGATGGAACATCTTCAAGTTCGTGAAGGGGCTCAAGTCCCGGGCGTAAGCATTGGCCGTCCCGCCTCCGGGGGAATCCTCCGATAGGTATAGCGAGGCTTTCCCCATGACCTATCTTTTAGAGACCTACGGCTGCGAGATGAACAAGGCCGAGTCGGCCGCGCTGGAGTCGCTCTTCCGCGAGCGAGGATGGCGGGCCGTGTCGGAGATCTCCGAGGCCGACGTGGCCGTCATCAACACCTGTTCGGTCAGGGCCACCGCCGAGACCCGCGCCTGGGGCCGCATCGACCTCCTCGCGGCGGCCAAGCGCGAGCGCCCGGCCTCGGGCGCTCGTCCCCTGCGGATCGTCGTGACCGGCTGCATGGCCGAGCGCTTAAAGCGCGCCGTCAAGGAAAGGCAGCCGGCGGTGGATTACGTCGTCGGCACCTTCCAGAAGCAGGCCTTCGGGCTCGTGCTCGACGCCGCCGAGCGCGGCCTCGACGTAGGCGAGATCGAGGAGAGCCCGGCCTACGCTTTCTCGCGCTCCTACTCCGAGCCGGGGGCCTTCCGCTCCTTCGTGCCCATCATGCACGGCTGCGACAACTTCTGCTCGTACTGCATCGTGCCCTACGTCCGGGGCCGTGAGGTCTCGCGCAGGCCCTCGGACATCCTCGCCGAGCTCGAGTCCCTCGAGGACTCGGGCGTCCGCGAGGTCACGCTCCTGGGTCAGAACGTCAACTCGTACCGCTGGCCCGGAGGCGGCGAGTCCTCGTCGGACTCGGCCGCCCTGGACTTCCCCGGTCTCCTCCGCATGGTCTCGGCGCGCCTTAAGGCGCGCGGGAACCGGGGCATCCGCTGGATCCGCTTCCTCACGAGCCATCCTAAGGATCTTTCGGACGAGGTCATCCGCATCCTCGCCGAGGACGGTCTCTTCTGCAGGCACGTCCACCTCTGCGCGCAGTCCGGGTCGGACGCCGTGCTCAAGGCCATGAACCGCCGCTACACGCGCGCGGACTTCCTCGGCCTCGCGGACAGGATGAAGGCGGCCGTGCCCGGACTCTCGCTCTCGACGGACATCCTCGTCGGCTTCCCGGGCGAGACCGAGGAGGACCTCGAGGACACCCTCGACCTGATGAGGCGGGTAGGCTTCGCGTACTCCTTCATGTATCATTTCAATCCGAGGGAGGGCACTCCCGCGGCCTCCATGCCGGCCAGGGTTCCCGACGCGGTTAAGCGCGATCGTCTAACGCGGGTCATCGAGCTGCAGAAGGCAATCGCGCGCGGCCTCATGGAGTCGAGGATCGGGAGCGAGGACGAGGTCCTCGTCGAGTCCCTGTCCAGGAAGCGCTCGACGGAAGTGCTCGCGAGGACCGCCCGCGACGAGATGGTGGTCTTCCCCGCGCCTGCGTCGCGCATCGGGCGCTTCGCGCGCGTGCGCCTCGTGAGCCTGTCCGGTAACACCTTCCGTGGCGAGGAGCTTGGCGATGCTGTGTAGGTCGATGTCGGCGGCAGTCCTGGTCCTCGTCGTCGCCACGGGCGCGATGGCGCAGGCCGCGCCGGCGCCATCGACCCTCGCGGAGGCGCGGGCCGCTATCGCGAAGGCTTCCCAGGCCGAGCTTCCGGCCAGGCTCGACGCCTGCCTTTCGTCGCTCCCGATCCCCGACGCGATCGCCCTCGTCGACGAGTGCCTGCCCAAGCTCGCGGCCGCCGACAAAGCCTCGCTCCTCGTCAAGACCGCAGGCCTGGCCTTCCTGGTCGGCAGCTTCGCCGAGGCTTCCGCCCGCTACGAGTCGGCCTCGACCTTTTCGCCCGGAGACAGGGACTCAGGCCTCCTCCTCAAGGCGGGGCGTTGCGCCTTGGCCGCGGGCGATGCCGAAAAGACGACGGAGCTCTCCGCCCTCGTGCTCGCCGCCGGGGCCGACCCCGCGTCGACGGCAAGCGCGCGGCTCCTCGGGGCCTGGGCCCTCGCGTTTCGGGGCCGCGCGGCCGACGCCCTCGGCATCGCCTCCTCGGTGATCGGGCAGGGCGCCGCGTCCGGGGCGCCCGCCGGGAACGCGGCGGCCCCGGCGACCGGCGCCGCGCCGGCCGCGGCCGCACGCGCCGACCAGTCCGCCCTTCCCGTAGAGCTCCGCCGCGAGGCGCGATTCCTCGTCTGGCTGTGCTCGGCAAAGGACGACAAGGCCAAGGCCTCCGCCGCTCTCGCCGCGGAGTTCCCCGGCAGTCCCGAGGCCCTCATCGCATCGGGCGCGGTATCGACGCCGCCCTTGCCGCACTGGTACCTCGGCGAGCTGGGCGCCCTGAGGGGCCGCGCGCCGGCCGCCACGACGACGTCCGCAGGGGCGACCCCCACGGCGAAGTCAACGGTGGCGGCCCCGACGGCGCAGCCCGCCGCGCAGTCCGCGTCCGGTGCCGCGTCGCCCGCCTCAAGTGCCGCCCCAGCTAAGCCCGCGCCCACGGCCAAGTCCGCCCCGACGGCGCAGCCTACAGCAACGGCCCCGAAGGCGCAGCCAGCTCCCGCCCCGGCGGCCCCGACGGCGCAGCCCGCCCCCGGCGTCGCTTCGTCAGCGCAGTCGGCAGGCGCGCAGACCGGCGGCCGCCTCCAGGTCGGCTACTTCTCGGTCGAGGCCAACGCCAAGCGCCTCGCGGCCGAGCTAAAGTCGAAGGGATTCGCCTCAACCGTCGAGGCGCGGCCGCGAGTCGCCGGCTCCTCAGCTCCGGAGGATCGAAGGTGGCTCGTGCTGGTGGACGCCGGCGCGGACTACCTCAAGACGATGGCGTCTCTCAAGGACGCCGGCTACGAGTCCTACGGCGTGGAGTAGCGGCGACCGGCTGCGGGGCCGCGAAGGCGCGCGGCCGACGACGACCTTTTCCCTCGCTACTTGGTGAACTCGAGACTGTTCGCGACGCGAGTCAGTTCCGCTTTATTGCTGTTCCATTGCTCGACCGTCGCCGTCGCCGTCACCAAGTACACTTTGTTCGCTCGCGCCTTCACGATAGTGAGCATGTGGAGCATCACTCCATTGTTGTCGCTCTCGTACTCGAGGGTATACGTTCCCTTCTCGACTTTCGACTGAATCGCCGCTATTCCGATGCTGGCCAATTGATCGTCCGTCAGCTTCTTGTAGCTGTCGAGACCGTCGCCGTACTCCTGGATCACCAGGTTGATGTTCGGCGAGAATTGCTGCGACCCGGGCAGGAAATTCATGATGATCGGCTGATTGTTCTGATAGCCCGCCTCGTTCAGCGAGCTCATCGTGATCTTCAATTGAGGCAGGCTTATGACGCCCGATTTCTCCTGCGCGAACGCGCAGATCGAGAATAGCGCCAATACGGACAGGGTCAGCGACTTCTTCATGCGATTCCTCCTGATTGTGTGACGAGGCCTGATTCTATCGCGCTTTTCACGTCGCGGCCGGATCGACTCCAGTCGCGCCTATCCCCGCACGCGCTGCTCGAGTATGAGGTCGTCTTCCTGCAAGAGCTCGAGGCCGTCGATCGCGGCCTTGGCCGGGGAGAGCACGAGACGGCGTATCGTGTCCTTGCCGAGCTTCGTCTCGGTGAAGGCGGCCTTGTAGACCCTCCTCCCCGCGGGGAGCCCGTCGTCCTTGACCGATCTGAGCTCGAGCACGCAGAGGCCTCCCAGAAGGTAGAGGTCGTAGCCTCCCGACTCGGACTCGCCGTTCGTTTTGTAGCTGTAGCGGGGAAGGGAGAACGATATCTCGACGCCGCCCGAGGTCGAGCGGTAGGGCCCATCCAGCTTGAAGGCGGGCTGGGGACGGGCCGGGACCGAGGCGCTTCCCGCGGTCGCCGCGGCGCTGCCCTGGGGCAGTTTCTTGTACTCGCCGTCCCAGCGGGCGCTCTCGTCCATCTTCATCTGCAGGTCCTCGAAGACGCGCAGCGCCACGATGTCCGATCCGCGGAGCTCGACGTCCATGAGGCGGATGAGGTCCTCGACCGACTCGTTCTGGCAGCGGATGTAGAGGCCGTGGCGCGTCGCGTGCGACTCGGTCCAGCGGAAGACCTCTTGCGACTCCGACGTGTAGAATGTGATGCTCGAGGAGCCCTTGTCGAAGACGATGAGCCTCGACCCCGAGCCCGAGGGGCCCTTGTCCGCCTCGTACCAGACGCCGAGGAGGAAGGACTCGAAGTCGGTCTCGGAGCCGGTCAGGATGCGCGAGACGGTCTCCCGCTCGATCTGCGCGCCCGTCACCCGCTCCTCGCCCGCCTTGGCGTAGGCGCGCGAGCGCGCGTTCCAGGCGTAGCGCTCCTTGATCTGGTCGAGGATGTTGGACGATCCGGGGTCGGCCCGGTACGCGAAGACCGGCCAGCTGTCTCCGGAGGTCTGGCCGAGCTGGTAGCCCTCGGAGCGCTCGGCCTCTCCGATAGCGATGGAGTCCGCCGCGAGCGACAGGATCGTCTCGTAGGTCAGGTCGTCGCCCTTCGCTCGCTTGAACGCGTCGATCGTCTGCGCGCCCGACTCATCCATGCCGGTACACGCGATGACGGGATCGTGGTCCCCGACGAGGTCCTTGAGCTGGATCGAGAAGGTCGTGATCTTCGTGCAGAGGGTGTCGGCCTCCCACGAGCGGAACCAGCCCCTTCGCTGGGGCGCGTAGTCGGCGACGACGATCGAGAGCCGACCGTCCGTCCTGTCCGTCTTGCGGACCGTGAGGATCTGCTCGTCGCCCTCGTCCGCGTCGAGGTTCAGGTTGGCGACATCGAGGATGAGCTCGTTGGGCAGGGCGGCGATCCGGTTGATCATCGCGTCGCGCTGGGCCTGGCCCCCGCGGTCGGCCTGCGAGGAGCCCCTGGACTCGGGGGTGATCTGCCGCGTCGCGACGGGCCTCGCCGCGGCCGCCTGGCCCGTCCTTTGGCGGATGAGCAGGTAGCCCGCGGCGGCGAGCGCGACGGCGCAGGCGATATAGAAGACGGCGTGGGCGAATTTCTTCATGGCAGGCGGATCGCTTCCCTCGTCGCGCTAGCCGCGGCGCGTATCCTCGCGCAAGGACTCGGAAAGGCTTTGTAGCACGTCGGCCTTCGCGGCATCAAGGGGAGAGGCGCAGGTGAAGCCGGCCGCGGTCTTGTGGCCGCCTCCCCCGAAGGTCTGGGCCACGTGGGCGACATTGACGCCGCCCTTCGAGCGCAGCGAGCAGCGGAGCCTGCCCTCGGCGTTCTCCTTGAACAGGACCGAGACCTCTACGCCCTTATCCTGCAGGGGAATGTTGACGAGGTCCTCGGCGTCCTCGTAGGAAGCGCCCGACGCGGCGAGGTCCTCGCGGGAGAGCGCCATGAAGGCGACGCGGCCTTCCAGGCGGATCTCGAGGCTCGAGACGACCGACTTCTGGAGGAGGAGCGCCCCCGAACCCGAGGACTCGTACATGCGCCGGTGGATCGTGTACGGGGCGACTCCTCCGCGAACCAGCTCGAGCGCGCAGGCGAAGGTGCGGTCCGAGGTCTTCGGGTACGAGAAGGAGCCCGTATCGTACACGATGCCGGCGAAGACCGCCTCGGCGGCGTCCAGGGGCAGCTCGACGCCCAGCTCCTTGGCCACGAGATAGACAAGCTCGCAGGTGGAGGAGGCCGACTCGTCCAGGAGCACGGGCACGCCTTCGGCGCCGAAGGCGTCGTAGAGCGCCTGGTCCGTGGCCGCGCCCGGCAGCTCGTGGTTGTCGATGATGAGGGCCTTCCCCGCGGCGGCCAGGAGGGCCTCGGAGGCCGATCCGAGGTAGTCCAGGTCGTGCGTGTCCACGACCACCGGCACCGAGTCCTTGGCCTCGAAGGGCAGGGCGGCCCCGCCCTTAAGCGAGCGGAAGGCGTCCCTCTGGTCGATGAAGCGGAACTTCGGCGGTAGCCTGTCCGCGACGACGGGGACGGCCTCCTTGCCGATCGCGCGCAGGGCGAGCGAGAGCGCGTAGGCCGCGCCGAGGCCGTCCGCGTCGGGCCCGTCGTGGGACAGGACGACGTAGCGGTCCCGCGCCTTGAGGTAGGCCGCCATCTCGGCGATGGTCATCGGCGCGCGCCCTTCACGCCTCGGTGTTTCCCTTCTTGTTTTTCTTCGCGAGGATGAGGGCCAGGGCGACGCCGACCGCGGCGAGGACGAAGAGGCCGACCGCGCCCAAGAGTGCCCAGGACGGTATGGCCGATATGGCCGCCCTCGCGGCGGCGGCGGAGCCCGGGGCTTCGGTCCCGTCTCCGCCCGATCCCGAGGCTGCCGCCCCCGTCTTGAAAGAGCCGTCCCTGACGGGCGGTTCGAGGAGGAGCTTCATGACCTCGGGCGAGGCCTGCGCGACCTTGTCCTTGACCTGAAGGCCGACGGTGATAGCCCTGAACTCACCCAAATCGACTTTCTTGACATATTCGAGATATGGGTGCTGAAGCCTGTAATTCTTCGCCTGATACGGGCTCCCCGCCGGCGCTTCCTGCCGCTCGTCGGAGATCATAAGCACGTATTTCGGCCGCTCTGGCTTGCCGAGCTCGTCCAGGTCCTTCTTCGCCGCGTCGAGGGCGACACCCAGGTCGGTGAAACGGCCGTCGGCTTTGACCGATCGGATCGCCCGGATCGCCTTCGCCTTGTCGGCCTCAGAGGTGATATCCATCGTCACGAGCCGCTTGATCTTGCCATAAACGAGCTCGACGATCAGCCGATCGCCGGGAACGAGGATGGGACCCAGCACCTGGCCGGCGACATATTCTTTCGCTTCCATGAAATACGGAGCCATCGAGAGTGATTTGTCGAGGAGGAGGATGACGTCCAAAGAGCCGATCCTCGATTCCTGCCCGAGCTGAGCCGCCGTTCCGGCGCCCGTCCCGGCGCTTCCTTGACTCGAGGTTCCAGTTGCAGCAACGATCTGCATGGAAAAGAATAACAGTGCGCTGACGAGGAGGAGGGCGAGGCGCGAGGGACGAACCACAGCTGCCACCTTTCGAAGGGGCTGGCCGCTTCGTTCTCCTCAGCGACTGCCCTTCTTCCGTCGTAATTCTACGATATAATGGGGGAAAGAGGATTTCCTTTTTTCCCCTCAGACTTTACATCGCCCATACGTCACGCTACTATAACTCAAGAATCGTAAATCCGCTAAAGGAGTTCGTATGGGCGCTATAGATCTTCCCAAGAGTCCGAATGTCTTCCATCCGGAAAAGCCCTCGGCCGTCGGCTCCCGCAACTCTCTCGCGCAGGAAGGCCGCGATCAGCAGCGCGAAGTCAACCAGCTGCTCGAGGAAGAGACCAACAAGGTACTCCATCACATCAATGCGCGGTTGCCCAAGGAAGTCCTCGACCGCGTGGATATCATGGGCGGGTTGAAGGAGAAGCTCTACAACTACTTCAACCAGAACTACCAGAACATGTTCAACCGCTACATGGTCACCACCGAGGACGAGATGGTGAAGAAGGTCCGCAACTTCATCGACAAAGAGGAGATGAAGTCGCTGGCCCGCTACACCCCGAAGGAGATCAGCGAGCTCCTCGACCAGGTCGGCGGCGCCGACAAGTTCAACACCGGCGAAGTCGAGAAGTCGATGGTCAACATGTTCGGCCACCTCCAGGGCCACATCCAGCGCGGCGTCAACGAGCTGGAGAACCTGACCAACGCCCTCCTGCGCCAGAAGACCGACGTCGGCGCCTTCATCCGCGGCGAGAACGCCTACTCCGTCGTCAAGTGCTCCTTCAAGGACGACAACTACAAGCCCAAGACCGTCACCAACGTGAAGCTCTCGGTCAACATCCTCGACTCCGAGCTCATCTCCCCGATCTTCCACTACCAGGTCACGGTCGAGTACCTCATCAAGGACCTGATCTCCAAGCACATCATCGACCAGATCGACAAGGAGATCGAGAAGCTCAAGGACAGGCTCATCGACGCCGGCAAGGAAGAGCTCTCCGACACGGAGATCATCTTCGAGCGCATGAACCGGATCCGCGACTACACGGACGACGATGCCGACAACCCGAAGTCCAAGCGCTACTCGATCATCGGCAAGGAGCTCATGGAGCGCATCTCCAACCTCCGCGCGGAGATCGACCCCGCGACCTTCGACCAGCTCAACATCCGCGAGAGCCTCAAGAAGATCGTCGACATCGAGAACATCCGCAACCGCGGCTACAACACCTCGGTCAACTCGATCACCTCGATCCTCGACACCTCGAAGATGGGCTACCAGTTCATCGAGAACCTCAAGAACGCCCGCGAGCTCATCATCCGCGAGTACGAGGACACCGACGCCGCCCACCTGCCGGACGAGCGCTACCAGATCCGCCTGCAGTACTACGACAACGCCCAGCTCATCGAGGAGCGCAAGGCCTACGACGTGCAGGCCAAGAGCTTCGAGACCGAGGTCGCGCACCTCTGGGACGTCCTCCAGATGATGTACGAGGACACCAAGTTCCTGAAGCGCATCACCGACTACGAGGACCTCGCCAAGATCTACAAGAGGAAGATCCGGGTCAAGATCAAGGCCAAGACGGGCGAGCCGGTGTACGAAGACATCGCCAAGGTCTGGGACGAGATTTCCTTCGTGAAGCCCGCCGAGACCGAGGTCGAGAAGATGAACCGCACCTACCTCTACGAGAAGGACAAGGTGAAGAGCCGGCTCATCCTCATGCGCGACAAGCTCAAGAACATGTATTCCTACCAGTACCCGATCCAGCGCCGCGTTGTCGAGGAGCGCCTCGCCTTCCTCCAGAAGGAGTTCGACCGCTTCGACTACATGATCAACCCCTACCACATTCAGCCGGGACTCCTCCTTGACGTGGACATCTGCTCCATCAAGAGGAAGAAGGCGACCCTGGACGGCATGGCCAACGTCTTGAACGAGTTCCTCCACGGCGTGTCCAAGGGCTTCCAGGACGCGGCCTTCGCTTCGTTCAGCCGCCGCCGCTCGACCGTCCGCGAGGACATCGCCCAGTCCTTCGCACCCAGCGACGCCCTCGCCGAGAGCGCCGCGGGAGCGGACTATCTCGCCATGCTCAACGCGGGCGATCAGCCCGTCATGTCCGAGAGCGCGACTCCCCCCGTGCCTGTCAGCGTCAAGGGGCCCGGCCGCAAGCGCGGCCCGAAGCCCCGCGGCGTGGTCGACTCGGGAAGCCGCGGCCCCAAGGCCAAGGCGGGACGCCCCGCCGGCAGGCCGGCCGCCAAGGCGGGCAAGAGCGCGGGTAAGCGCGGAAGGCCCTCCAGGGGCGAGGACGGAGGATTGAGGCAGCTTTAGCCACATGAGGGAGAGCCGTAGCGCGGCCTCTCCGTCGGAACGCGCGGTCCATAGCGGCCGCGCGGTCGATGCACTATAGTTTAGTACGCCCGAGGGGCCGTCCTTCCGCTCGCGGTTGGGCGGCCCTTTGTTCGCGAGGAGGAGTGGTCATTTATGAAGAGCCTCGTTAGTCAGTTCGAGGGCCTAGCGGAGCGCGAGGGCTTCAACGCCTCGGTTCGCCATATTAAGTCGGTCGTCTCCATGGTCGACCGCGTCTCCGGCAAGGAGAACCTCGCCGACGTCGTCGACCAGCTCATCGAGGACAAGGCCCTCGACAAGGACGACGTCCTTCCGGTCGTCTCCATGGTGCTGGGACAGAAGTACCGCTACGGTTGCGCCTCGGCCAACCTCCTCTCGGTCGCCGAAGACCTTCAGGCCATCTCGGCGGAGACGGCCAAGTGGAACGGCGTCGACCTCGTGCTCATCTACCACCACCCGGACCTCGGCGCCCTCGTCGTGAACCCGAAGAACCGCAAGAGGATGTCGCAGATCGACCGCCTCAACCGCTCCGAGTTCCTCGTCGTCTACGCGGGAAGGTTCGCGAAGGAAGGCGATCCCAAGCTGATGGGCGCCGCCTGCGATGCCGTGATCGACCTCTTCCTGGGCCGCAAGCCCAAGCTCCGGACCGAGTTCTATAAGGGCGATTGCGCCTACAAGCCGCCCAAGGAGGCGGCTCCCGAGGCGCCGCCCGCCGCGCGGGCCGCGAAGGCCGCGCCCAAGGCCGCTTCCAAGAAGGGCAGGAAGGGCAAGGCCGCGGCGAAAGCCCCGGCTGCAGCGCCCGCCGCGCCGGCGGCGCCAGAACCGACCAAGGCCGCGGTCGCCGCCGAGCTCGCCATCAAGCCGGGCGCCCGCATGACCCCGATGTACTCGGTCCTGGTCACCAACGAGCTCTTCCACAACGGCAACGTCGAGGCGTGGAAGCGCATTATCGAGAGCTACACGGTCAAGCACCCCGATCTCCAGGTCCTCGTCTACTACGACCAGGAGCGCATCACGAACCTCAACGCGCTCTTCAAGTGGGGCAAGGTCAAGCACGGCTCGACCATCCAGTTCGCGATTACCGGGGACAAGATCTCAGACGTGGCCAAGCTCCAGCGCTACCTGACCCAGGGGGCCAGTCACATGTTCGAGGCCTTCCTCAAGGGCCCCGTCAACAGCGTCATGGCGCTGTTCTGATCGAGACCGCGAAAGGGGAACCGCAATGGCCATGAAAGAGCACATCCATTTCTTCAGCCAGAAGGATATCGTCACGAAGGGGGTCGATCGCGAGAAGCTCGGAATGCGCGGCCGTCAGGCCAATGAATTCGCCGAGCTCGCACTGCCCATCCTTCCCGGCATCATCATAGACTCGGACGCGGCCGCGGACCTCGCCGACGAGAAGGTCGTCGAGGGCCTGAAGCCAGGCCTCGCCAAGATCCGCGCGATATGCGGCAAGGGCCTCGGAGACGCCAAGACCCCGCTCCTGTTCAAGATCGTGGTGTCGCCCAACCTTGCCGTGTCGAACTACCCGACCCTGCACGACTTCGGCCTGGCCAAGGACACCGCCAACGGCTTCGCCACCTGGGTCGGCGAGAACTTCGCCGCCCACGAGGTCCTCTTCCTGGTCCGGGGCATGCTCGCGGTCGAGGACATGCTCGCTGAGATCGAGGGCCGCGACAAGGACCGGCCTAAGTTCGCCGAGGCGATGGACAAGTGCACGAAGGCGCTCAAGGCCGAGAAGGCCGCCAAGGTCGCGGTCGGCTTCATGGACGAGTACGCGGCCCTCCTGCCTCCCGGCTTCTTCGACTCCTCCGAGCGCCAGCTCGAGATCGCCCTGAAGCGCGTGTCGCGTCTCATCAAGCTGGACGAGCAGGACGCCGGCGACACGGCCATCCTCGTGCAGCCCATGGTATACGGCAACTACGGCAAGGACTCCGCCTCGGGCGCCTTCTACACCCGCGACATCGTCACGGGCGAGGGCGTCCTGCAGGGCGAGTTCTACCAGGAGCGCTTCAACGAGATAGGCGCGACCGGCAAGGACATCAACAAGATCGCTCCCGACTACCTGAAGGACCTCCAGAAGATCGCGCGCAAGCTCGAGGACCGGCACATGGAGATCCGCCAGATCCGCTTCACGGTCGAGAACAAGAAGCTCTGGCTCATCGAGCAGCGCCAGGTCGTGGCCAAGTCGACCCAGGCCGACCTCAGGCTCGCCCTCGACCTCTGCGATCGCAAGGTCGTCGACTCCGACTACGTCGTCCAGTCCATCGCGCCCGGCCGGCTCAACGAGATCCTCCACCCCGTCGTCGACCTCGCCTCCGTGAAGAAGCTGCCCGGCGTGTCCGGCGGCATCGCGGGCGCTCCCGGCGCGGCGATCGGCCGCGCCTACTTCTCGACAGAGGGCCTCCTCGACGCGTACCGCGCCGCGCAGCTGCACGGCGAGGACAAGCGCTTCATCCTGGTCATGCCCGCGACCTTCGCCGAGGACGTCAAGGCCATCGAGGTCGCGACCGGCGTCCTCTCCTGCGAGGGCGGCTTCTCCGCGCACGCGTCCGTCGTCGCGCGCCAGTACGGCAAGGTGTCGATGGTAAAGCCCGAGATGAAGATCCGCGGCAGGAAGGCGACCATCGGCGAGCTGGCGATCAACGAGGGCGACTACATAACCATGAACGTCCCCTACTACGGGGAGCCCAGCGTGTGGCTCGGGACCGCCGACCTCATCGAGCCGGACCCCAAGGACTCGGGCCTCCTCGACTTCATCGCCCTGGCCAAGTCCAAGATGGGGCACTTCCACGTGCGCGCCAACTCGGACAGCCCCCGCGACGCGTCCATGGCCCTCCTGTTCGGCGCCGAGGGCATAGGCCTCTGCCGCACCGAGCACATGTTCTTCAACGAGAAGCGCATCAACGTGATCCGCGAGATGATCCTCTCCGCTACGCGCGAGGAGCGGATCAAGGCGCTGGACAAATTGAGGCCCATGCAGCGCGACGACTTCTACGGCCTCTTCAAGGTCATGGCCGGCAAGGAAGTCACGATCCGGCTCCTCGACGCGCCCCTGCACGAGTTCCTGCCCCACAACGAGCTCGAGCTGGACGCCTTCGTCGAGTACCTCGGCGCGCGCAAGGGATCCGAGAAGCTGACCAAGGCCGAGATCCGCGCCCGCTGCGACGCGCTGTCCGAGTTCAACCCCATGCTCGGCCACCGCGGCTGCCGCATCGCCGTCAGCTACCCCGAGATCTACGAGATGCAGGTCCGTGCAATCTTCGAGGCCGCCTACAAGCTCCAGAAGGAGAAGGTGGACGTCAGGCCCGAGGTCATGATCCCCGTCGTCATGAACGCCGCCGAGCTCAAGCTCATCGTCTACGGCAAGAAGATCGAAGGCAAGACCTACACCGGCCTCATCGACATCGAGGAGGCGGTGCGCAAGGAAGAGGGCGCCCGGCCCGTGCCCTACAAGATCGGCACCATGATCGAGTTGCCCGCGGCCGCCCTGGGCGCCGGCGAGATCGCCCGCTACAGCGAGTTCTTCTCCTTCGGGACCAACGACCTGACGCAGACGACGCTCGGCATCAGCCGCGACGACTTCAACTCCTTCATGCCCGACTACTCGACCTACGACCTCATCGAGGGCAACCCCTTCTCGCTCTTGACCCAGCCGGTCAAGGACCTCGTCGCCATGGCCGCCAAGCGCGGCCACATGACGCGGCCCGGCCTGGTCGCGGGCCTCTGCGGCGAGCACGGCGCCAACCCCGAGAACATCCGCTTCTGCATGGCCGCCGGCCTCGACTACGTCTCATGCTCGCCCTATCAGGTGCCCTTGTCCATCACGGCGGTGGCCCAGGCCGAGATCGAGAAGAGGAAGTCCGCCGCCAAGTAGCTAGCCTGGGTCGCGCAACGCGCGTTGCGCGACGTCGAATGACAGTCAGGGCCGCCCTCGCGGGCGGCCCTCGCTTTTGATGCTGGCGGCGGATGCAATTAAGTACCTTACCTGGATTACAAGGGGAAAGACAACGGGACGTTATGCGCTATCATTAGGCAGTCCGGGCTTTCGGTCGATGAGTTCCTAAAGCTCATCTAGGAATACGCCTCGCGTTCCAGCGGAAAGCTCCGTTAAGTCTTTCGTCCGCGCGAGGCGATCGCCTCAACCCGGAAGCATGTCATCACGCGGCTAAATGGTTAACAGCCACTCGTGACGGTCGTATAGCGCTGAACGGGTGTCGAAGCCACATCTCCAGCTTGGAAGGCTGGGGTAATAGACTTGCTGCTTCCTAAGCAGCCGATCGTGCCTTCGATAGCGAGAGAGGGGGTCGAACCCACGACCCCCAGCTCCGGAGGCTGGTGCGTAAAAGGA
>Ga0153915_10000064_pt1 | contig 92707 bp, 79 predicted proteins | sample Opewatmetagenome_2_FD_107003 | JGI IMG/M metagenome (GOLD analysis project Ga0153915, IMG submission 107003) | Freshwater wetland microbial communities from Ohio, USA - Open water 3 Core 3 Depth 3 metaG | ecosystem: Environmental > Aquatic > Freshwater > Wetlands | place: USA: Ohio, Lake Erie...
ATGTAGTCCACCGCCCCTTCCCCCATGGCCTCCACCTTCTCCTCCAGTGAGGCACGCGCGGTCAGGAATAGGAACGGCAGATGACGCGACTGTCCGTCCGCGGTGATCTTCCTGTATAGCTCCCGGCCGTCCATGAGGGGCATCATGATGTCGGTCATCACAAGGTCGATCACACCACCTTGCGCCTGATAGATGCCGTAGGCCTCCTGCCCGTTGGAGGCCTCAAGCACCCGGTAGCGCCTCTCCAGGAAACCCCGGAGGAATAGCCTCATGTCCGCCGTGTCCTCCACAAGCAGGACCGTGGGCCTGTGCCCGTCGGCAGGAGCCGGTTCGACGGAGGCCTGTTCGATGGCCAGGGGGGCCACGGCGCGCCGTGAACCGAGCCGGTCGGCGAGGTCCACTGGCGTTCCTTCGGCCTTCCGGAATCCCATGGTGAAGCGGGAGCCCCGGCCCACTCCGCTTTCCACCTTGATGTCCGCCTCAAGCAGTCCGCAGACCTCCTTCACCAGCGCCAAGCCAAGCCCCGTGCCCTCGAAGCGCCTCGTGCTTGAGGCCTCCAACTGCGTGAAGCGCTCGAAGATGCTGCCGATCTTGTCGGCCGGGATGCCGATGCCCGTATCCTGGACGTGGAGAAGGACCCTGCCGTCGTCCTCCTCCAGCCCGATGATGACCCGGCCACCGCGCGGGGTGAACTTCAAGGCATTGAGCGCCAGGTTGAAGAAAGCCCGCTCGAAGAGCTTCAGGTCGATGCGCGCGGGAAGTACCCTGTCGGGGAAGGATGTCTCCAGGGTCAGGCACGCCATGGAGGCGCGCGGCTGGAGCTCCGCTGTGAAGAAGGAGCAGAGGCGGGAGAGGTCCACTACTTCCCAGTCGGGGTCGATGCGCTTCTGGTCGATCTTGGCGAAATCCAGGAGCATGTCGACCTGCTCGGTCAGGCGGTCGGTATTGCGCAGGGCCATGTCGATGACGGGTGAATCGGCGGGGATGGATCTGCCGTAATGGCCACGGCGAACCGCCTCCAGCGGGGATCGGATGAGGGTGAGGGGGGTGCGCAGCTCGTGGCTCACATTATAGAAGAAGTCGGTCTTGGACTTGTCGTAGGCGCGCAGCTTCCTGTTGGCCTCCTCGATCTCCGCGGTGCGCTCCTTCACCTTGGCTTCCAGGTTCTTCTTCTCGGCCATGAGGTCCACGGAAAGCGCCTTGAGCTCCGCGATGGACTTCTCCTTGTCCGCGGTGTTCTTCTCATTGTGTTCGACATAGAGCGCGGCGTTCCTTCTCTCCCTGATGTAGAGCGGGATGAACTGGCTCAAGGCGAAGGAGGCTGCCGTGGCGCCGATGAGGAAGGGGAGTGTGGCGGGCAGAACCTCACCGAAAAGAAGCGCCAGGAGAGGCCAGAACAGGATGGAGAGTGCGCCGAGCGCGATGCGGGGAAACTGCATGGGGTTTTCCAGGCGCAGCTCGAAGTGGACATGCTCACCGTCCAACGGAGTCAGAAGTCGGCATTCGGGAACGGCTTTCATTTTCAATGATCTTTGCAGACCCAGGGGAAATCCCGCGAAGATGATTTTATTCACCGTTTCCAAAACGGAAATCGAATAAAGGTAGAATTTGCCACGATCGAAAGATGCTTTTCTCCAATACTCGATCTTGAACGTGTTCTGTACCCGTGTGACGCGTGTGTTATAGACGGTCGTCGTGTAATCTGCCAATTTTTCCAGGATTTTTGGTAAAAGACTCTGCGGTATGAACGTTATGCTGGAATAATGGAACAGATGGAATCCCGTCCGGATGATTTCACTCATGTCGTTCCAATTGGAGAGGACTTTGGCAATTTCATAAAGAAAAAAGATGAACTCGGAATTGACCCAGATATCCTGAATGGGAAAAATGCTTTTTTTGTAGCTGGGAACGCCTTTTTGCAGGCATATGATGTCGGCCCAATCGAGGAAATCGGAGAAGTGGGGGTATTTCGCAATGAACATACGGTAGATTGCATGCGGGATCGCGTTCGATACATCCTCGTCCCCCTGGCCATAGGGAACGTATCTCAGGAACCCCTTCTCATAACACCTGTGATACTTCGACAGTTGTTCGTTCTTCCCCTCCCCGAAGTGGAAGTCGTAGCGACCGATGAGCTTCTTGGTGAACATGATGAAATAGAAGTAGTACTCGTTGGTGTACCAGCGCGAGGCGTCATACAGGTCTTCCTTGGTGATGAGGTAGGTTGGATCGATCACATGACCGTTAAGAAGTGAGACCAGCCTGTCCTCGTCCCCGCCACGGTCTTTGAAGTATGCCAGGGTCTCCGCCACGGCCTCTCCGCTGATTCCGTAAGTCGCCTCGATCTCATAGGCACTCGGGACTTTGTGCTTTCCCGAGTCGTCAAGGAGCCAGGGCTGGAACTTCATGCGGCGGTCTTCCACGTCGATTCCCCAAGCCATTTGAGTCCTCTTTGTAATGTAAAGCTGACAAAATCATAACTCGTTTTTTATAGATTGCAATATGCTAATATAAGTAAAATGTGTGTCTATTCACATCACAATGATTGTCATAAATTAATTCGTTAATATAAAAGGAATTAAAATTATACTGCTATTCAATTCTTTTTAATGGGTAGAAATACCCGCTTGCCGGGGAATCTTACCCTCTCCCATCAGGTCAAACATGGTCGATAGTAATTCGGGTTACGGCGGGTTCCGTGCGAGTTCGACTGCGTTACATGATCCGACGTATCCTAGATGAATCCCACCCAAGTTCATTGATAAAGTAGGGCGGCTGCGTGGAGGAGGGGACTCCGGATGTCCGGAGTCCCCCTGCCGCCCCCTACTTACCGCCCAACAGTGCCGCAGGCTCCAGATACAGAGGTCCGTCACCCATGGCATCCAAATCCTTCACCAGCTTCATTGCATCCCCAAGGAACTCCGGCACGGTATCGAGGCCGAGTGCCGCGGACACGGCAGCACGAGCCTCGATGGAGAACAGCCCGCGCGCCTGGTCTCCAGGCACGACGTCCACGTAGCGTGCCCTGCCGCCCAGCCGCTTCTCCATGGCGGCCTTCGCATCGTCGAGTCCGCCGATCCTGTCGATCAATCCGTTCGCCACGGCCTCGCTGCCGAGCCAGATCTGGCCCTTCCCGAGCTCGTCCACCCTGGCCTTGTCCATTTTGCGGCCTTCCGAGACGACGTTTACGAACCTGTCGTAGATGTACTGGATATAGGCGCGGTAGATGCCCGCGTCGCGTTCCTTGCGCGGCAGGAACATGTTGCCGAACTCCCCGCTCGGTCCCGCGGATATCCCTTCCATGCCGACGCCGAGGTTCTTGAGCAGTCCCACCGCATTGAACTGGGCACCCGTCACGCCGATGGAACCGGTGATCGTGCCGGCCTCCGCGAGGATCTCGTCGGCGTAGGCCGAGATGTAGTAGCCGCCGCTTGCCGCGTAGCCGGCCATGGAAACGACCACGGGCTTTCCCGCTTCCTTGAGCTTCCTCACCTCCCGGGCGATGTGGTCGCTGGTCAGGGCGGAGCCTCCGCCTGAGTCGACGCGCAGGATCACGCCCGCGGTCATGGGATCCTCGCGGAGGGCCTTCAGCCGTTCCGCCGCCAGCTCGCCGATGGACTCGCCGGCCACGCCCTTGTCCTCGATGATGCTGCCGGAAAGGTAGACGACGGCGACCTGGCGGTCCATGGAGACGCCCCAGGAGAGGTCGCGTTCCCGCGCGTAGGCCCGGATGTCGATCCTGGGCGCTTTGGCCGTCTTCTCCTCCACGGCCTTGTCGAACTCGTCCCGGTACATGAGTGAGTCCACGAGGCCTGCCTCGAGCGCGGAGCCCGGGGAAAGGTAGGGACCCTGACCCACCGCCTCGGCCGCGCCTGCCTTCAGCTTGCCCGCGCGCGCGGCATCGAGCGCCGCGTGGCCCTGGGCGGCGAGGCCCGTCACGTAGCGGGTCTTCATGGCGCGTTCCGCCTCCGTCATGCCGGATTCGCTGAACATGTTGTTGGCGGTTTTGTACTCGTGTGACTGGAGGTTGTACACCTCGATGCCGAGCTTCCCGAAGAACTCTTTAAGATAGAAGGAATACGACGCGACGTCCGTGAGGGCGAAGATCCCGTTCGGATCGAAAGCCAGGAGGTCCGCACCGGCCGCCGCGTAGAGGTAGGAAAGCCTTTCCAGGACCTTTGCGTGGACATAGACCTGCTTGCCGGCGTCCCGGAAGCCTTTCAGGACCCTCGCGAACTCCTGCGCGCGGGCGTCCGAATCCAGGAACAGCGGATCGACGAGGACCAGGGCGGAAATCGACGGATCCGAGGCGGCCCGCTCCACGGCGTCCAGGATCTGTCCGTACCACGGGGCCCGACCCTTGCCGATCCCCGGATCGTAGTCCATGAGGGGCGGCGCCTGCCCGAGGGACTCCAGGTCCTCCAGGACGAGAACGGATTTTCCGAACGTCCGCTGGAGGTCACGGGTCGCGTGCCCCATGCGGAACGCCTCCCCCAGGGACGCCGTCGCACCAGTGATGGAAGCGGCGGAAAGCGGGGAGACCCCCGCGCTCGTTTCCAGTCCTCCCAAGGAAAGGGACAGGCCCGCGCCGAAGGCGGACGTGGACGGCGTGTACCATCCCTTCAGGCTGAGCCATGGTTCCATCATGATGCGCACGCCGACGCTGCCGAAGGAGAACGCGCCGCCCGCATAGGAGGCGTCGGCGCTTACAGTGAGCATCGTCTCCAGTCTCGGATCGAAGGCCAGCGGCCGTACCGCCAGGCCGAAGTCGACGCCTCCCGGGCCGTCGCCCGCGGCGTCGAAGAGGTCCTGCATGGAGACGGAAAGGGAAAGGAAGGCGATGGGCTGGACCACCAGGCCGACATCCTGATAGCCCCACCACTTGGCCGTGGATAGCGCGGAGTTCCAGCGGAACCGCAGGCCGAGGCCCAGGAACCGGCCCAGCCCCACGGAATCCGTCAGTTCGCACGACCAGGAACTCCCCTCGGCCGCGTAGCGGTACAGGAGGCCGGGGAACCCGAAGCCCACCTCGTAGGGAGCCGTGAGGCTGCCGTTGGCATATGAGGCGAAGTCGTCCAGTCCGGCCGCGGCGCGGACGCCGGCGGCCATCGCGTCGGGGAACAGGCCCCAGGCGCCCGGGTTGACCGTGTAGTCCCAGAAGGACAGCGGATCCGCGCCGGAAGCGCTGGATCCGTCGGCCCAGGCGGGACCGCACAGGGCGGCGGTCAAAGCGATCGTCAGGAAGAAGGAAAACGACGGTTTGGTGCGCATGGGCCCTCCTCGGCCGGGGCGGATTGCCCCTTGGTCATTGTACCACGGTCGGGGACCGTGGGAAAGCGGCGGGAGTCAACGCATCCGCCGGGGCCTGGAAAACGCGGCGCGCATGAGGCGCGCTGCGCGTCTGCGCAGGGCGGGTAGAGGCCGGATGCCCCGCGGCCGCGGCCCTTACGCGCCCAGCTCCTTGTCGAGACAGGCCATCCATTCGCTGATCCGGATCTTCTGGGGGCACTTGGGTTCGCATTCCCTGCAGGCGATACAGGCGTCCGCGCGCTCTTCGGGCTTGGATTTCCTGTAGGCGTCCTTCTCCCGTGCCATGCGGTTGTACATCACGGCCGTGTTGTAGCGTTCCAGGTTCCGCGGGATGTTCACCCCGTTGGGGCATGGCATGCAGTACTTGCAGCCCGTGCAGGGGATGGGCCGCAGCTTCTCATAGACGTCCCGCACCTCGGCGACGATCGAAAGCTCCTCTCCCGTGAGGCAGCCCGCGTGCGCCCTGTCCGCCGCCGCGAGGTTCTCCTCCACCTGCTCCATCGAGTTCATGCCGCTCAGGACCACCGCGACCTCCGGCCTGTTCCAGAGCCATTCCAACGCCCAGACGGCGGGGGAGCGTTTCCGCGGCGCGCGGTCCCAGATGCCCTGGATGGCTTCCGGCGGGTTCACGAGGTTCCCGCCCATCAGGGGTTCCATGATCACGACGGGCAGTCCCCTGCGCGCGGCGTATTCCAGTCCCTCCGTGCCGGCCTGTTTCTTCCCGAAGAGGTAGTTGTACATGATCTGGCAGAACGCCCAGCCGTCCCAGGCGTCCACGATCTGTTTGAACACGGGCAGCTCGTCATGGAAGGAGAAGCCGAGGCAGCCGATCCGACCGTCGGCCATCGCCTTCTCCGCCCACCGCAGCACGCCGAGATCCGAGACCAGCTTCCACGGTTCGGCGCGCAGGGAATGGAGGAGGTACAGGTCGATCCTCTCCGTCTGTAGCTTTCCGAGCTGTTCGTTGAGCAGCCTGTCGAAGTCCGCAGCCGTCTTCACGTGCCAGACCGGGAGCTTGGTGGCCAGATGCACCTTGTCGCGGTAGCCGTCCTTCAGGGCCCTGCCCACCAGGATCTCGCTCTTGCCGCCGTGATACCCGTAGGCGGTGTCCACGTAGTTCACCCCATGGTCGACGGCGTGGCGGATCTGCCGGATGGCCTCCGGCTCGTCGATCTCGCCGTCGGGGCGCAGGGGCAGGCGCATGCACCCGAACCCGAGCACCGAGGCGTCCCAGTCCAGTTTTCCGAATTTCCTGTATTGCATCGGATACCAAGGTACTCAACGGACGGCGCCGGATCAACCGGTCCCGTACGGGCCGGAAGGGCAGGGGGTCTTCCGGCGGTCCTTCAGGTGGAACCGCGTACGACGAGCTGCGAGGCGACCTTGTGCTTCCGCGTCGGGACGTCAGGATTCGCGATCCTTTCCATCAGGACCTCAGCCGCCCTGACGCCCATCTCGTAGGCGGGCTGCCGCACCGCGGTGAGCGGCGGATCGACGATCTCCGACCATTCGAAGTCGTCGTATGTGATTACCGCCAGGCGATCCGGAATCCGGATTCCCCGTTCGTGGGCATATTTGAGCACGCCGATGGTCCCGTAGCTTTCATTGCAGAAAGCCGCCGTGGCCTTCGCCGCAATCAGCGCCTTGCAGGCCGAATAGCCAAGGGCGATGCCGCCTGCCTCCGGGCTGGCCGCGCTCTTCACCAGGTCCGCGTCGAAGGCGATGCCGTTCCTCTCCAGGGCCTTCCTGTAGCCGAGGAACCTTTCATGGTGGTTGGAGTAGCCGGACCTCCGGCCGATGTAGGCGATCCTCCTGTGGCCCTTGTCGATCAGGAACTGCACGGCGGCGAAGGAAGAATCGAGATTGTTGTTGAACACCTTGTCGCAGGCGGATCCCGGAAGGTCCCGGTCCACGATGACGATGGGGAATGCGGCCCTGGCAAGGGTCACCCTGCCGCAGGAGACGGGCGCGTAGATCAGGCCGTCGATGTCCTTGCGGATCAGGTTGTCCAATTCCTTCTGCTCCTCCACGGCCGCGGAGTCTGCATTGCTCAGGATCATGTGGAAACCGTGGCGGCGCAGCACGTCGTACACCCCTTCGGCGACGGAGCCGAAGAACGCCCTGCTCGCGTTGCTCGCGAACAGGGGAAAGAGGATCCCGACGGTGTCCGACCTCCGCGTACGCAGGCTGCGGGCCGCGGAGTTGGGCACGTAGTCCAGGGCGGCGATCGCGGCGAGAACGCGGTCCCGCGTTTCCGGGCGGATCCGTTTGGAATCGTTGATGACGCTGGAGACGGTGAAGACGGAGACTCCCGCCTTGGCCGCCACATCCTTCATTGTGGCCATGATTTGCCGAAACGAGTATAGGAACGATCCCGCGCGGGGTCAAGCAAAGGCGTCCGGAATCGGAGGTCCGGCCGGGGCGAAATTTTTCTTGACAAAAGGCTAATCGTTTATATAATCGATTATCCAGGATGCATGGGACGCAGCGGGAGAACAGGCCGGTACGCAGGGGGCTCGGACAGACGGGACAGGAACGCCTCGCGGGATTCCTTTTCATCGCCCCGGCGCTCCTCTATATGCTGGCCCTGATCGGCTATCCGATCGTCTACAACTTCCTCCTGGGCTTCCAGGACGTCTCGGCCTTCAACCTGGCCGCAGGGGAAGCCCGGCCGTTCGTCGGCCTGGCCAACTACCGCACGGTCCTGGCCGACGAGACCATGGGGCCCGCCCTCCGCAACACCTTCTTCTATACGGTCTGCTGCCTGGCATTCCAATTCACGCTGGGCCTCCTGTTCGCCCTCCTGTTCCATCAGAAGTTCAGCCTGGCCCAGCCGCTGCGCGGACTGCTTGTCGTCAGTTGGATGATGCCCGTCACCGTGACCGCGCTTCTGTTCAAGTACATGTTGAGCCCCGACAGCGGCATCATCAACATCATCCTGATGGGCCTCGGCGTCATCAAGCAGCCCGTCGGGTGGCTGGTGGACCGGTCCACGGCCCTCTACGGGCCCATCATGGCCAACACCTGGATCGGGGTGCCGTTCAACATGCTCCTCCTCACGACGGGCCTCACGTCGATCCCCGAGGAGGTCTACGAAAGCGCGTCCCTCGAAGGCGCCGGCCCTTTCCAGAAGTTCCTGCGCATCACCCTGCCCCTGCTGCGGCCGGCCATCCTGGCGGTCCTGGTGCTCGGCTTCGTGTACACCTTCAAGGTCTTCGACCTGATCTTCGTCATGACGGGGGGAGGTCCCGTCAATGCGACGGAAGTGCTGGCCACCTTCGCCTACAAGCTCTCCTTCCGTTTCTACTACTTCGGGCAGGGGGCCGCCGTGGCCAACATCCTGTTCGTCGTCCTGTTCTGCGTGGCCCTGGTCTACCTGCGGCTGATCCGCACGGAGGAGGCGGCATGAGGCGGCATAGGAACGTCCTGCTTTGCATTGTCGCCGTCGCCGTGTCCGTGGTGTTCCTCTTTCCCCTGTACTGGATCTTCGCCAGCTCCCTGAAGAGCGACGGGGAGGTCTTCCGCAATCCGCCCACCCTGGTCCCCCATCGGGTCGTCCTGGACGGATACGTCGGACAGCTCACGGGCGCCTATTCGGTGCTCCGTTCCGCCGGGAATTCCTTCCTGATCGCCTGCAGCGCGATGGGCATCTCGTTCCTGCTCGCCGTCCCCGCGGCCTACGGGATCTCCCGCTTCCGGCTTCCCGGCGGCCGGATCCTGATCCTGGTCTTTCTGGTGACGCAGATGCTTCCCGCCTCCCTGGGCCTCACGCCGTTGTTCCTCACCTTCTCCCGGCTGAAGCTGCTGAACACCTACATCGCGCCCATCCTGTCGATCACGACGATCACCATCCCGTTCACGCTCCTCGTGCTGCGCCCCCTGTTCCTGGCCTGCCCGGCGTCGCTCGAGGAGTCGGCGCGCATCGACGGCTGCGGACGGTTCGCCGCCTTCCTTCGGGTGGTGCTGCCCGTGGTGAAGCCGGGCCTCGTGACGGTCTGCTGCTTCGGCTTCGTGCACGGGTGGAACGACCTCGTGTATTCCCTGACCTTCAACACGGACAACGCGCTGTTCCCCATGACCACGGCCATCTACAACCTGATGAACGAGTACGGGGTGCGGTGGAACTGGATCATGGCCTACGGCTGCATGCTGGTCGTCCCTCCGCTCGCGCTCTTCCTGGCCGCCCAGAAGCACGTCATCAGCGGCCTGGTGGGGGGAGCGGTCAAGGGATGACGGAATCCCGGGAATCCGGGACCGCCGGTCCGGCGGCCCCTCCAAAATCAACGGTTCGGCAAGGAGGAACGGAATGATGAAAAGAACGGTTTCCATCGGCCTCGCGCTGTCCCTGGCGCTCGCGGCGCTCTCCTTCGCGGGAGGGAAGCAGGAGCCTGCCGCCGCCAAGGCCCCGATCGTGTTCTGGCACTACTTCTCCCAGGCCACCTACGAGGCGCTTTCCGCCCAGATCAAGCAGTACAATGCGCTGCCCTCGGCCAAGGCCGTGGTCGGCGAGCAGTCCATCCCGCGGGCGGAGCTGTCCAAGCGCTACACGCTGGGGGTGGTTTCCGGGGACCTTCCCGACCTGGGAATGGTGGACAACCCCGACAGCTGTTCGTTCGCCGCCATGGGGGTTTTCGCCGACGTGACGGACCGCTTCGCCAAGTGGACCGACAACAAGTACCAGCCCGGCCCCCTGAACTCCGGCGCCTGGAAGGGGAAGCAGTACACGCTGCCCATCCGCAGCAACTGCCTGGCCCTGTGGACCAATGACGCGATGATGAAAGAGGCCGGCGTGGACAAGTTGCCCGCCACATGGGACGAGCTGGAGGCCGTCTGCCAGAAGCTGCAGAAGGCCAATCCGAAGGTCTACCCGCTGGCCTTTTGCGCCGTGAAGACCGAGGAGGCAACGTTCCAGCTGCTGCCTTTCATCCTGTCCGCCGGGGCCACCGTGGATACCCTCGATTCCCCCGAGGGCATCAAGGCCTTCACCGTCATTTCCAATCTCGTGAAGGCCAGATACGCGAGCGCCGAATGCATCAACTGGACCCAGAACGACGTGGAGAAGCAGTTTTCCGCGGGCAATGCGGCCATGATGATCAACGGCTGCTGGCAGATCCCCAATGTGGCCAAGGATGCCCCCGGGATGAAATACACAGTGGTCTACCTGCCCAAGGACAGGCAGTACGCCTCCGGCATGGGCGGTGAGAACCTGGGCATCTGCAAAACGAGCAAAAACGCGGATGCCGCCTGGGACTTCGTGACCTGGATCCTCGGTACCGGGAACAGCGCGAAGTTCAACGCGGCCGTCGGCACCATCTCCCCGCACGCCAACGCCACGGCGGAGATGCAGTACCCGAACAACCCGACCATGAAGGTGTTCATCGAGCAGCTGGCCTACGCCGCGCCCCGCGGCCCGCATCCGAAATGGCCGGAGCTGTCCTCCGCCATCCAGGAGGCCATCCAGCAGAGCATCCTGGGCGCCAAGACCCCCGAGGCGGCTGCCAAGGACGCCGCGGCGAAGATCGCCCAGATCAACGCTTCGGTAAAATAGGGCCGCGCGGCCCGTATCCAAGTTCCCTTCCGCCGCCACCGGGCGGCGGGGGGGACCGCAAAACACGGCAAAGGATCGGCACGGCATGGGCAAGTTCGACAGGCCCGATTTCGCGGGCCACGGTTGGGTTGAGGGAAAGCGCATCTTCTGGGAAGGCGAAGGGGAGGTGCTGTGGCTGGAGCCGTACGGGCGGGATGCCCTCAGGTTCCGGGCCTCCAAGAGCCTGCGGATCCGCGAAGACCGCGATTGGACCCTGCTGCCCCCCGGGGCGGACGAGGCCGTGATCGAGGTCGGCCCGAAGAAGGCGGTCATCTCCAACGGCAGGATCCGGGCGGAGGTGTCCGGCGACGGGAGCGTCGACTACTTCGACGGGACGGGCCGTGCGCTCCTGAGGGAATCCTGGATCGACGAGCGTGAGATCACGGTGGCATTGCGCAGGGCCCGGGAGTACCGGACCCTCGCGGGGGACACCTTCGCCATCGACCTGTACTTCAAGGCGGAAGACGGGGAGTACTTCCACGGCATGGGCCAGGATCCCAATGACTGCTTCGACCTGAAGGGCACGACGATCGCCCTGGAGCAGAAGAACACCAAGTGCACCGTGCCCTTCGCCGTCTCAAGCCGCGGCTACGGCTTCCTCTGGAACAATCCCGCGGTGGGACGCGCCGAGTTCGTGGGCAACCACACCCTGTGGCACGCGGACGCCGCCGCGCAGATCGACTACATCGTGATCGCGGGGGGCGGTCCCGGCGCCATCATGGGACGGTATACGGAGATCACCGGCCGCGCGCCGGTGCTGCCCGAGTGGGCCGCCGGGTTCTGGCAGTGCAAGCTGCGCTACGAGACGCAGGAGGAGCTCCTGGGGGTGGCGCGGGAGTACAAACGCCGGGGCATCCCCGTGTCCGTCATCGTCTGCGACTACTTCCACTGGACGCTGCAGGGGGAGTGGAAATTCGATCCCGTGCGCTGGCCGGATCCCGGGGCGATGGTGAAGGAGCTGGAGGCGATGGGCATGCGCCTCATGGTCTCCGTCTGGCCCACGGTGGACACCCGCAGCGAAAACTTCCTCCCCATGAAGGACAGAAACTGGCTGGTGCGCGCGGAGCGGGGCCAGTCCGTGTTCAAGATCTTCCACGGAACCTCGACCTTCTTCGATGCGACCCATCCGAAGGCGCGTGACTTCGTCTGGGGCAGGGTGAAGCGCAACTACTACGACCACGGGATCCGTATGTTCTGGCTGGACGAGGCGGAACCGAGCTACAACCCCTACCATTACGACAATGTCCGCTACTACATCGGCAACGGGGCCGAGGTGTCCAACATCTACCCCTACCATTTCGCCGAGACCTTCCACGACGGGATGAAAGCTGCCGGGGAGGCCGAGGTGGTCACCCTCCTGCGCTGCGCGTGGCTCGGTTCCCAGCGCCACGGCGTGGTCGTCTGGTCCGGGGACATCGCCTCCTCGTTCGACAGCCTGCGCAAGCAGCTGAAGGCCGGGCTGAACTTCTCCTTCAGCGGCGTGCCCTGGTGGACCACGGACATCGGCGGCTTCTTCAACGGCGATCCGGACGACGAGGCCTTCCGGGAGCTCCTGGTCCGGTGGTTCGCCTTCGGGGTGTTCTGTCCGATCTTCCGCCTGCACGGCTTCCGGCTCCCGAACCACGAGGTGAGCCGCTACGATCCCGACGCCTACAACCGTTCCGGAGGCCCCAATGAGGTGTGGAGCTACGGGGAGGGCAACTATGGCATCCTCGTCGACCTGATCGCCCTCCGCTACCGCCTGATCCCGTATATCATGGAACAGGCGCGCCGGGCTTCCAGGGACGGTACCCCCGTGATGCGCCCGCTGCTCTACGATTTCCCCGCCGACGCCGACGCCTGCCCGATCTGGGACGAGTACATGTTCGGTCCGGATCTCCTGGTGGCGCCCATATTGGAGAAGGGGAAGCGGGAGCGGAACGTCTACCTGCCCGAGGGGGCCACCTGGACCGATCCCTACGGCGGCCGGACCCATGAAGGCGGGGCCACGGTGCGCGTCGACGCTCCGATGGACCGGATGCCCCTGTTCCTCAAGGACGGGGCGAAGCTGCCGATCCTGGGTTGAGCCCCGGCGCCCCTCACCCCGGCGGGTAGCCGATGAGCGGCGCGTCGGAGCGGAAAAAGTCCAGGAAGGCAGCCTCCGTCCACTGGTCCGCCTCTTCCCGCGCAAGGCGGCGGGACCAGGCCGCGCGTCCGGCGGCGTCCGCGCCCGGTCCGCTGCACGCGTGTTCGGCGTAGAAGGCGCTTCTGCGGGCCTTGGGCTTGTTCCAGTCGTGCCAGCCTTCCGCCTTGATGTGCGTGCCCATCCGGCAGGAGAAGAAGACCGTCTTGGCGAAGTCGCGCCATGGGCGGCCCAGCCAGACGGTGCCCGGCGCGGCGGGGCCCGCAAGGTCGCAGTCGACGAACAGGTAGCCGAAGCGCGCGCCCTCCGGCGTGCTGGCCGCCGTGATCCAGCTTTCCCCGCCCGGGCCCCGGTCCAGGGAGACGACGTGGCATCGGTGGAACAGGGCGGCGGCGGATCCGAAGATGAAGTCCACGTCGCCCCGGATCTCGCAGTCCCTGTAGATCTGGCGGCCCTGGCGGCGCGTTTCGTGTTCCAGCGGTCCGAAAAATCCGTTGGGTTGGATGGCCCGGGGCGGCAGCGGTCCGGTGAAAAGCGTGTCCTGGCGGCCGAGCAGGCGGCAATGGTCGAAGACGGCGCGGTCCGCCTCCACGTAGGCGGCGATGGCCTGGCCCACCTCGTCCCCGGGTCCCGCGTCGTTTTCGATCGTGAGGCCGCTTGCGGAGAACCCGTCCCCCAGGGCCAGGAGGGTATAGGAATGGAAGGTCCCCATGGGCCGTCCATCCGGCAGGTTCTTCCGTGCCGCGTCGTTCCAACGGATGACTGTCTCCCCGGGACCCGCACCGCGGATGGCGACGTTGGGCGGCCTGACGAACACCTTCTCCCTGTAGATTCCGGGCGCCAGCTCGATTTCCACGCCGTCGTCGTCCCGCGGGTCCAGGCCGTCCAGCGCAGCCTGCAGGCCGGTGAAGTCGCCCTTTCCATTGGGATCCACGAGGATCTTCTTCATGCCCCGAGGATAGGCGGCGGGGCGCCGCGAGGCAAGGGGAGCTCATTGCGTGCTCCCTCCGCCCACGGTATATTCGGGTCGACATGATCGCCGACCGCACCGCACACGCCCTTTCCCCGTTCCGGGGGTTCTTCCTTTCCACGGCCTTCTGCCTCCTTCTGCGCCTTCTTTCAACCTGGGGCACCCCGGCGTGGTTCACCGCCTTTCCATTGTCCTATGCCTACCGCTTCATGGACGGCCTCGGCGTCTGGGCGCTGTCGTGCGCGGCTTATTGCGCGGTCCTTTACTTCTCCGCCGAACGGGGCAGGAGCTTCACCGGTCCCGCGCGGCGCCACGGACGACATGCGCCGCATGGGGCACGCTCGCGGGGTGGGCGGTCCTGGTCCTGTCCTCCCTGGCGGCCTTCCTTGCGGAGGTGCCGGGAATCCTCGTCTCCCTCCTGTACATCCTCGTCTTCGCCGTCGCCTCGACCGTCGTGTTCACCCGTCCTTCCGGCCTCCGCATGGAGCGGCTTGCCGAAAAGCTCCTGGAAGAGAAGGGGATCTCCGGCCGGGAACGGGAAGTCCTCGAGCTCCTGTTCGAGGGAAAGACGAACCAGGAGATCGCCGACGGACTCTTCATATCCCTTTCCACGGTGAAGACCCACCTCTCGAGCATCTTCAACAAGACGGGGACGCGGAACCGCATGGAAGTGGCCAGGGTTTTCGGCCGCACGCCTCCTCCGAAGGTATGAGCCGCCCGTACATGGGGAAATTCCGACTTTCGGCCGATGCGGACCCGCCGGCATCCCGATATGCTTGCCGTCCATGGAGGCAGACATGAAATCGATTGTCCGTTCGACGGCGCCTTTCCTCGTCATGCTTGTCGTCGCCCTGGGAAGCGTCGTGGTCTCGTGCACCACGCTGGACCGCGCGGGGGCCGGGGGAGGGGAGCCTTTCTACATCAACACGGGCATGGACGCGGAAGGCCGCGTGTTCACGACCCAGGTTCTCGCGAGGATCGACAGGATCATCCTCGTGGATCAGGCGGACAAGTCCAGAAGGACGGAGATGAAGCCGGGGGAATGGACCTACGATCCCTCGACCACCGAGATCGTCCTCGCCAGGCCGTCACCCTACAGGAATGCGGCCTTCCACGTCGAGGGACGCGCCGAGGAGCCGTCCCGGTTCGTGCTCCACGATTTCCAGGGATGCGAGGAGGACATCTTCATCGTCGTGGGACGGCGTGCGGCCATCCGGGATTTTGACTACTCCTGGGATGGATCGCGTACGACGCTGACGTTCCGCGGCGATCTCGATCTGGAGAAAGAAAAGTACATGATCCGGTTCGATACCTCGAAGGGCGCGTACTCGATGGGAAACTGGGAGCCGGACGACGATGATCAGCTGGCATACCTGGAGGCCCAGCACAGGACGCAGATGATCAGGCGCTGGTATCGGTCGCATGACGCCGATTACTTCCTGGACCCCTCGACGCCCAAGGGGGATAAACCGCGCCTGGTCCTGCGGCCGCGCACGGCGGAGGAGAATCGTGAGATCGAGAACCTGCCGGTGACCGTCATGAAGAACCGCCATCGGGCCACGGACGAGGCCGTATCGAAAGAGGTGGGCTTCGACGTGCGCACGCCGAAGGTGATGGAATCCGGCGGGGGCGGGCCGGCGATCCGGAGCCTGGGGAAGACCGTGGTGGAGACCTCCGTGTCGGGCCGCCTATCGTGGAGCGTGAGCGACTACTACGACGTCGCCGGCGGTGTCCTCCTCGAGATGTCCGGCGGGCCTTCCGAAGAGCGGGGCCCTGTGGATGAACGCTTCGTCATCGCGCACGAGACGATCGACATGGGCCTTCCCGTGGCACGGACGCTGCTTTGGGGGACCCAGGGCGACCTGTACGGGGAGCCGGACGTCGTGAGGCTCCTCGAGTACGCCTGGCAGGACCATGGGGTCCGCTTCGGGATGATGGTCGATGAGGCCGAAGGCGGGACGGCGGAACGGATGATCCGCGCCATCGTGGCCTATCGGAGGAATACGGGATAGGAAGGAACTTGACACGGGCGGCGCGATCGTCGGAGGCTTTCCGCCATGAAGAACATCCCCGTCCTCCACGTCTCGGGCCGCACCCTCGCGGAAGCCTACGAGAAGGCGCTGATCTCCCTCTGGGAAGGCGGCGTGCGCCTGCCCACGCAGTACGACAAGCCCGGGGATCCCCTTTCCGTGGACGCCACGATGAACATCACCGTGGAGGAGCCCCTGTCGGACCCCATGGTCCACAAGGCCTTCCCGGGCGGCATCGAGGACCTGCGGGAGTACGTGGGCGAGCTCCTGGGGAGCAAGGATCACTGGGTGAAGAACATGGACGACCCGTCGGACACGCGCTGGGAGTATACCTACCACCAGCGCCTGGCCGATTGGGGCACCTGGAGGCAGAAGGCGCCCCAGCAGGCGGGCCGGCCCGGCACGGGGGTCGACCAAGTCCGGCTGGTTGTGGAGAAACTCGCCAGGCAGCCCTTCACCCGCCAGGCGCAGATGATCACCTGGATGCCCGCCTCCGACCTGGAGGCCTACGATCCGCCGTGCCTCCAGTCCCTCTGGTATCGTCTCCTGGAGGACGACGGGACCTGGTGGCTGAACTGCAACGTGCGTTTCCGCTCCAATGACGCCTGGGGCGCCAACTTCATGAACATGTTCGGCTTCACGCACTTCAACCGCGTCCTGATCGCCGACGGCCTGCAGGCGAAGACCGGGAGGACGGTGCGGCTGGGCCGCATGAACTGGCAGGCGGATTCCTACCATTTATATGGCAAGGACCAGAAGGACTTCCAGGAAAGGTTCTGGAACCGTCTGAAGACGACGCGCTTCCAGGACAGGATCTTCGAGTTCTGGAGCGAGGGGATCCAGGAGATCTGGAAGGAGGCGGAGGAGGCCGTGCGGCGGAAGATCGCCGAACAGGACGCGAAGGCCTGATGGCGATGGAGGAACCGAGCCGCAGGATCGCGGACATGATCCGCGCCATCCCGAAGGGACGGGTGGCCTCCTACGGCCAGATCGCGGCGCTGGCGGGCATCCCCCACGGGGCGCGGCAGGTGGCGCGCCTCCTGCATTCCTCGTCGGACAAGCGGGGGCTTCCGTGGCACCGCGTCCTCAACGCGCAGGGCAGGATCAGCCTGCCGCGCGGCGGCGGGGCGGAGCTGCAGCGCAAGCTTCTGGAGAAGGAAGGCGTGATCTTCCACCGCTGCGTCGTGGACAGGGAGCGCTACGGCTGGCGGCCGGTCCTGGATGCGTAGGCGGTTGCGCCGGAACAACCAGAATCGCCGCCGTAATCCAATGGCACCCGTATGACAGGCCGCCTTTTGTGCGGAAGCAAACAGCGCACAGGGTTGATAAATTTCGGCGCCCCGGCGTATATTTCAGCCAGACACGATGCAGGAGACGCGCATGTCCCCGATGCCCATCCCCCCGAATCCCAGGCAAAACCATCTGCTTGCAGCCCTGCCCGAGCCTGAATACCGGCGCCTGTTTCCCCACCTGGAACTCGTCCCGATGCCGCTCGGGAAAGCCCTGTACGAGTCCGGTGACCGCATGGAGTTTGTCTTTTTTCCCACTACGGCCATCGTGTCCCTGCTGTACGTGATGGAGAACGGCGCGTCCGCGGAGATCGCCGTTGTCGGCAACGAGGGCATCGTGGGCATCGCCCTGTTCATGGGCGGTGAAACGATGCCGAATCGGGCCGTGGTGCAGAGCGGGGGTCAGGCCTATCGGCTGAAGGGACCCCTGCTCCAGAAGGAGTTCGGCCGCGCCGGGGCGCTGCAGCATCTGCTGCTCCGCTACACCCTGGCCATGCTGACCCAGATGGCCCAGACCGCCGTCTGCAACCGGCATCATTCTGTGGACCAGCAGCTCTGCAGATGGCTGCTGCTCAGTCTCGACCGCCTGCCGTCGAGCGAGTTGAGCATGACCCAGGAACTGATCGCCAACATGCTGGGGGTGCGGCGTGAGGGCGTGACAGAGGCCGCCGGGAAACTGCAGGACGCGGGGCTGATCCAATACAGCCGCGGCCGCATCACGGTATTGGACCGGCCGGGCCTGGAAGCGCGGGTCTGCGAGTGCTACGAGGTCGTCAGGAAGGAATTCCTCAGACTGCTCCCCGAAGTGCCCATGTGACGATAAGTGCGGTATCGAACAGACGACTTCCCCGGTATTCCGTATCTTTTCAATGTAGACCGTAAGGCGTGACGCCGTGTTCGAGTCGCGTAACGGCCTTGACGTGCACCGGAAACCGGGAAAACGGAGGTTTTCATGTCGGAACTCCATCAGGTCCTCAAGTGCGACTCTTGTGGAATGATCGTCGAAGTCGTTCATGGCGCGAAGCCGGAGCCTTCCTGCTGCGGTTCACGGATGAAGCTTCTCGCGGAAAACGGCACGGATGCCTCGAAGGAAAAGCACGTGCCGTCCATCGTGAGAATCGAAGGGGGCTTCAAGGTCAGCGTCGGTTCCGTTCCCCATCCCATGGAGGAAAAACACTTCATCGAGTGGATCGAACTGATCGCCGACGGGATTTCTTACAAGGCATTCCTGTCCCCCGGAAAGGCGCCGACGGCGCAGTTCATGGTCACGGCGTCCCATGTCACCGCGCGGGAGTACTGCAATGTCCACGGGCTCTGGCGGGCCGAAGCATAGAAAGGAAGTCCATGAAGGTAGCGGTTGTTTTCTATTCGATGCACGGCCACATGTACGGGATGGCACAGGCCGCGCAGGAGGGCGCGAGGTCGGCGGGCGCGGAGGTGAAACTCCTGCGCATTGCGGAAACGCTGTCGCCCGAGATATTGACCGCCATGCACGCGGTCGATGCCCAAAAGGCCTTTGCGGGGGTTCCCCTCGTGAAACCCGAGGATCTCGAATGGGCGGACGGAATCGTCTTTGCCGTCCCCACGCGTTATGGAAACATGCCGAGCCAGGCGGCCGCTTTCTTCGATTCCACGGGGCAGGTCTGGCAGCGCGGCGGACTCGTGGGCAAGGTGGGCTCCGTGATGAGCTCGAGCGCGACCCAGCACGGGGGAGCCGTGACCACGATCCAGCATCTGCACAGCACCCTTCTTGCCCATGGCATGGTGGTTTCTGGCCTTCCCTATGCGAAGTACCCCGCCCTTTTCGATACCGCCGCTGTCAATGGCAGTTCGGTCTTCGGCGCTGCGGCCATCGCGGGAGGAGACGGCTCGCGGATGCCGAGCGGGCACGAACTCGGGGCCGCGAAGGCGCAAGGCGCCTGGGTTGCCGAGCTTGCGGGGCGCCTCGCGAAAAAGTAAACTTCCCCGTGAGCCCGGGGATCAGCGGGTTCCCGGCGGTTCCCGATCGACGGGGGGGTGGCCATGACATTCAGAAACGAAGTCTCCATAGTCCTCTCGGGAGAGGCGGGGCAGGGCATCCAGTCCATAGAATCCATGCTCATTGCCTTCGCGAAGAGGGCATCCTATCACGCGTTCGCCACGAAAGAGTACATGTCCCGCGTACGCGGCGGGTGCAACAGCACCGAGATCCGCATTGCGCACGGGCGCGTGGCGACGAGGGTGGGACGCATCGATATCCTGGTTCCATTGACGCGGGAGTCCATCCCCCACCTCCGGGAGAGGATCGGCGACGCGACGGTCGTCATCGGCGAGAAGGCCGTCGTCGGCTACGAACGCATGATCGACGTCCCCTTCGCGGCGATCGCCTCGGAGGTCGGAAGCGCGGTGTATTCCAATACCGTGGCGGTCGGCTCCCTGTGCGCCCTGCTCAAGATCGACCGGGAGGGCTGCGTGGACGGCGTCCGGGGTTTCTTTGCCAAAAAGGGCGCCGAGATCCAGGAAAAAAACGTCCAGGCCTTCCGCCGCGGCTACGAGCGCGGCGTCGACCTGCTTCCAGGGGTCGCGATCGATATCGCCCCGGATCCCTCCGTGGCGGGGGAGATCATGCTGACCGGCGCCGACGCGATCGCCCTGGGGGCGGTGGCGGGAGGCTGCAACTTCGTCTGCGCCTATCCCATGTCCCCGGGGACCACTGTGCTCACGGCGATGGCGGAGCTTTCCCGGCGCTTCGATCTCGTCGTCGAGCAGGTCGAGGACGAGATCGGCGTGGCCAACATGGCCATCGGCGCCTGGTACGCCGGCGCGCGCGCCCTGGTCACGACGTCTGGCGGAGGCTTCGCCCTCATGAGCGAGGCGGTGAGCCTTTCGGGCGCCGTCGAGACGCCGCTCGTCGTGCATGTCGCCCAACGCCCGGGACCCGCCACGGGGCTTCCCACCCGCACGGAGCAGGGGGACCTCAACCTGGCGATCCACGCGGGACACGGCGACTTCCTCAGGGTGGTGCTCGCCCCCGGGGACCTCGAGGAGGGATACCAGCTCGCCCGAACGGCCTTCGACATCGCGGACCGCTATCAATCGCCCGTCTTCATCCTGAGCGACCAGTACTACGTCGATTCGTACTATACGACGCCTCCTTTCGAGATCGCCGATGGGCCCGCGGTGAACCACGTCGTGAGGACTCCCGCGGATTACCGCCGCTACCGGCTCGGTTCCCCGGACGGCCTCTCGCCGAGGGGGATCCCCGGCATGGGCGACGGCATAGTCTGCGTCGACAGCGACGAGCATGACGAGGGGGGATACATCAGCGAGGACAGGGCCATGCGGGAGGCCATGGTGGCCAAACGCCTGGCCAAGATCGCCGCCGTGCGCCGGGATATCATCCCGCCCAGGCTCCATGGCGCCTCCCGTTACGGGATCCTCCTCATGGGTTGGGGTTCGATCAAGATGCCGGTATTGGGAGCCCTGGCCGCCCTCGGGCGACCGGAGATCGCCTACCTGCATTTCCCCTGGGTCTATCCCTTTCCCCCGGGCGTCAGCGGTTACATGGAAGCGGCTTCCCTCTGCGTGGCGATCGAGGGCAACGCGACGGGGCAATTCGCCGACCTCGTCGAGTTCGAGACGGGGAAGCGCCTCGATCATCGGATCCTGAAGTGCGACGGATCGCAATTCACCGTAGAAGAACTCGCGGAGAAGATCTCCGCTCTTGCCTGAAGCCGGAGGCTGTCCATGGCGGAAAACAGGTTCGATTTCGACGGAAAACCCGACATCGCCTGGTGCCCGGGATGCGGCGATTTCTCGATACGGCAGGCGCTCCTGTCGGCCCTTGAGGAGCTGGGAATCGAGAGGGGGAAGCTGGTGATGGTCTCCGGCATCGGGCAGGCTGCCAAGATGCCGCAGTACGTCAACTCGAGCTTCTTCAATGGCCTTCATGGCCGCGCCCTGCCCGTGGCCATCGCGGTCAAGGCGGTGGCCCCGGATCTCACTGTGATCGCGGAAGGCGGCGACGGTGACATGTACGGGGAGGGCGGCAACCATTTCCTCCACGCCGCGCGGCGCAACCCGAACGTCAAACTGTTCGTCCACGACAACATGGTGTATGGACTCACCAAGGGCCAGGCGGCGCCGACGAGCCGCGAAGGCATGCGGACGCCGGTCCAGGTGGATGGGGTCATCAGCGCGCCGCTCAATCCCGTGGCCCTCGCCATCGCCATGAACGTGGGCTTCGTCGCCCGCGCCTTCAGCGGGGACGTCGAAGGCACGAAGGCGATCATGAAGCGCGCGATCCTGCACGAGGGATTCGCCCTCGTGGACATCTTCCAGCCGTGCGTGTCCTTCAACAGGCAGAACACGTTCCAATGGTTCAAGGCGAATACCCGTGCCCTCGAACCGGAATACAGGGCCGACGACCGTGCCGCGGCCTTCTCCCGCGCCCTCGAGGAAGAGCCCTTTCCCCTTGGCCTGCTCTATGAGAGCGGCGGACGGCCGGTCTTCGAAGACCGCCTGTCCGTTTATCGGGAGGACAAAAGGCCACTTCGGGAAAGGAGGCACGATATGTCCATGCTGCGCGCCGTGATGCTTGAAAGGAGGATCCCATGAAACCCCGTGGTCTTCTGATGATCGAACACCGCCTCATCGAGAAGGTGCTCGCCCTCGCCAATGGGAAGGCGGCGGCGATGACGGAAGAGAGCCATGATCCCGTGTTCGTCGACACCGTGGTCGACTTCATCAGGACGTATGCCGACAGGACGCACCACGGCAAGGAGGAAGACATCCTTTTCGCGGCGCTGGAAAGGAAAAGCCTCGGCGAGGTCGACGCGCGGGTCATGAACGAGCTCGTCGAGGAGCACAAGCAGGCGCGGAGCAAGGTCGCGCAGATCGTCGCCTTGAACGAGCGCGCCAAGCGCGGCGAGCGCGGAACCGCGGGCGAGATCAAGGCAATCATCTCCTGGCTCGCCTCGTTCTATCCCGTACACATCATCAAAGAGGACAAGATGTTCTTTCCGGATACGGAACGGTGCTTCGACGGGAAGGAACTCGAGGAGATGCTGGAAAGATTCCACGCCTTCGATGCGCAAATGATCCATGAAAAATACAACAAGGTGTTTGAATCACTGAAAGCCTGAGAAGCGAGACAAAGGAGGATCCCATGGCAGTACGAAGCGCGTCCGCCGAATGGAAGGGGACGTTGAAGCAGGGCGCCGGAACCATGACGCTCGGCAGCGGCTCCTACACGGGGCCTTTCACCTTCGCCTCCCGGTTCGAGGCCGGCAAGGGGACCAACCCCGAGGAGCTGCTCGGGGCGGCCCATGCGGGGTGCTATTCGATGTTCCTCTCGGCGCTCCTCACGGATGCCGGATTCCCGCCGACCCGCATCGCCACGACGGCGACCGTGCATCTGGGGGAGGGACCGAAGATCACCCTGATCGAGCTTTCCACGGAGGCGGTGGTCCCCGGCCTGGCGGAGGATGCGTTCCAGAGACACGCCGAGGCCGCCAAGAAGGGATGCCCGGTCTCCCAGGCCCTTACGGGTCCCCGGATCGAGCTGAAGGCGAGACTGCTGCCGTAGAAAACGGTTTGGGATTCTGCGCCAGGCGCGGAGGCGGGATCCGTCATTGGGGTCCGCTATGGACTGCGGGCCATGGAGAGCCGATCGGCCGGCATCCCCATGGCTGCCGCAATGGAAGGCTTTTCTGCCTATCCGACGTCCTTCACTTCAAGATAGGTGAGCGTCTGGTTGAGGAGCTGGTAGGCGATTTCCCCGAACGTGATCGGGCCCACGATCGAACCGGTCTTCTTTCCCTCGAGCTCGCAGTAGACGTAGTTCAGGATGCAGTTGCAGGAGAAGACCGGATTCACGGAACCCGCGGGAAGTTTCGCCGTGAACTCTTTCACGTAGTTCTTCACGGGCTTCGCGATCCGGTATTCGACGTCCTGGAAGACCGGGGCGTACAGGGCCACGGTCCCGGCCTTCTCGTCGACCGCCTGGAAGCTCACGTTCACCATGGTGCCGCTGTAGTCGGCGACCAGGGGCAGGCGCGTGTCGATCTTGTTCGAGAGCAGGTATTCGGCGAAGTTCAGCGTTTTTCCGCCGATCATGCAGTCGCGGACAGAGAACCCCTCTTCGGGGAATCGGATGGAATCCCCGGTTCCCTGGCTGAACAGGTTGACGATGGCGATGGACGCCATCTTGGCCGCCGGAAGCGACGCGTGCATCACGACGGCCTTGTGCTCTGAGACTTCCCCCGTGAGCCCGTTGAACGTCTTGGCGGACGTCTTCCCGATGTCGCCCAGGTGCATCCCGGCGATCCAGCCGATGACGGGCTTCAGGAAGATCTGCGGATAGGAAGGCGCGTTGCGCGCGTAGGAAAGGTGCTCCGGGCTGTTGGCGGGAAGGATCAGGAGGGAGAACCCGTTCTCCGGCGCGTCCGCGGGGATCCTCGGCAGCGAATCCTCGCCATAGGAGCGTATTTCCACGCCCGTCGCCGAGGCGGGGATCTCCGTAACGAAGATCCTCTCGCGCGTGGTGATTCCGCCTGCGGCGTCCATGAAGTAGGGGATGGTTCCCCCGATCCATCGGCCTTTCGGCAACCGCGCCAAGGCGGTCTCGTCCCCCGCGAGAAAGAGAGCCTTCCCTGCGGCGATCAGACGGCCCGTGCCTGCAATGTCGCTTAGCATTCCATCTCCTCCGTTCAGCCGAAAATGGCCTGCAAATCGTCCGTCAGGATCGATTCGTATTTCGAGAAAAAGGCGTATACCTCGTCCACGACCGCCTGGAGAGCCTTGAGATCCCCGGCGTCCTTTTTCACCTGGCGCTGGACGCGCGAAATCAGAAGGCCAGCCGGGAGGTTCTTGAACTGGTGTTGGGTCTCCCCCTTCACCAGTTTTTCCCACCTGGGGTCCAGTTTTGAAGCAATCATGCGAAGACCTCCTGACGATTCATGATGGTATCCCGTGATGCGGTCCGAAGACCGTATCTGAAGCGCGTGGCCGCGTCAAGCGATGCGTGCCGACCGTCCGCGTTTATTGGCGAATGGCTCCATGGTTGATGGATGAGGGAGGACCGTGGCGGGGAAGGGTCTCAGGACCCGTCGTCGGCTCCCGGCTGCGGCGCGCCCTGGCCTTCCTGACCAGACGGTCCGCCAGGGCCCCGACCAGGAGCCCGACTCCGACGATGGCCAGCTCATAAAACGGCGTGAAGACGAACAGGATGCCCGCCGTGGAGTTCGAGGAGGACAGGAAGACGACGTCGACCAGCACTTCGAAGGCGCACAGCGGGACGGCCGGCACCAGAAGGAGGATCAGGGACTGCATCCTGCGCGTGGCGAGGAAATAAACGGCGTTCGGCGCCAGGAAGACCGCGAGCAGGATGAGCCAGCCGGAAACCTGGAGGCATCCCGCCGCCAGGTCGCCGGCCACGATGGCCAGCGCCATCAGGACCGGGAACAGGAGTACGGTCCAGCGGATCCATCGTTGCCCCGTCAAGGGATCAGCCCCTGGGTCCCAGGGTGACGACGGCCAGGCGCGTCGATCCATGGGGCGTGCCCGACCTGACGTCGGCGATACGGCAGTCGCAGAACCGTTCGAGGTCCGAGACGCAGGGGATCCTTCCTCCGTCCCCGCCCGGGATCTCCCGGCCCCGGATCCGGCCGTAGAGGATGGCCTCCAGTCCCAGCGGGTCGTGGATTTTCTGGCAGTAATCCTGGCTCTTCCTGTCGACGGGCAGGGCATACTCCCCCGTGATCCCGCAGAGCGGGCACGTGTCCACGTAGGGGTGCACGGGCTCCTCCGTGGCGACCTCGTAGTGCACGCTGGCCGGAATGACGAGGGACCCGTCGATGCGGCCGTGGCCGCTCTGGATGAGCGGGGACACGTAGAATCGGGCATGCACCTGGTGCCTGTGGGACAGCGCGGGGGTGGCGGCGTCCGTGTAGGGCTGGAAGGGTCCCATCCGCGCCTGGAAGTCGCTCCCCTCTCCGGGATTCTCCAGGAGGCGCAACAAATTCCCGTTTTCCAGGCCCGACTCGAAGGTGTCACGCAGGCCGAGTTCCCTCTCCAGAAGCCCCATGAGCCAGCGCAATGCATACAGGTACTCGCGGCGCAGGGCGAGTTTCTCCGAGACGAGGAACCAGAGATTGGGATACCTTGGCGCCTCCACCGGAAAGATGCCCCTGGGCGGCAGTTTTTCCAGGACCTTTTCTTCATGATTCATGCCGGGATCTTAGCACGCGAAGGAGGCCAGGGAACATACCGCCCTTCGCGTCCCCTCGCATCGGACCTCCGATTCCGATACACTGTCCGACGGGAAGGTCCCATGAAGGAAGCAAAGGTCGAGGGGCATACCGAACGGGCCGCCGCGGAGGTTCTTTCCGGAAAGAGCCGGAAGGGGCTCCTGGGCCGCATCCTGCCGTTCCTTGGGCCCGCGTTCATCGCGAGCGTCGCCTACGTGGATCCGGGCAATTTCGCGACCAACATCGCGGGCGGCGCCCAGTTCGGCTATACGCTCCTTTGGGTGATCGTGGGGAGCAACCTGATCGCCATGCTCATCCAGTCCCTGTCCGCCAAACTGGGCATCGCGACGGGGAGGAACCTGGCGGAGCTCTGCCGGGAGCGCTTCTCCCGGCCGGTCACGTGGACCCTTTGGATCCTCATGGAACTGGTGGCCATGGCCACGGACCTGGCTGAGTTCCTCGGAGCCGCCGTCGGATTCAACCTCCTTTTCGGCATCCCCCTCTGGACCGCCGGGCTTCTCACGGCCCTGGCCACCTTCCTGATCCTGGCCCTGGAGCGTTACGGCTTCCGGCCCCTGGAGGCGGTGATCACGGGCTTCGTCTCCATCATCGCGATCGCCTACGTCGCTGAGACCGTCCTGGTCCGTCCGGCGTGGGGGGAGGTGCTGCGCCATGCGCTGATCCCCTCGATCCAGGGGCCACAGAGCCTGCTTCTGGCCGCCGGGATCCTGGGCGCCACGGTGATGCCCCACGCCATCTTCCTGCACTCCTCCCTCACGCAGGGCCGCATCGTGACGCGGGATCCGGTCCGCCTGCGCCGTCTTTTCCACTACGAGATCGTGGACGTCGCCGTGGCCATGGGGATCGCGGGACTGGTCAATGGGGCCATGCTCATCATGGCGGCCAGCGCCTTCCATGCGCAGGGACTGACCGGCGTGGGAAGCATCGAGGATGCGTACAGGACCCTGGAACCCCTCCTGGGCGGCGCCTCCAGCGTGATTTTCGCCCTCTCCCTGCTCGCCTCCGGGCTTTCCTCCGCTTCCGTGGGGACGATGGCGGGCCAGGTGATCATGAAAGGATTCCTCGGCCGGGAGATTCCCGTCTGGATCAGGCGCCTGGTCACGATGGTCCCGTCCCTCATCGTCATCGCCTCGGGCCTGGATCCGACGAAGACCCTGGTGGTGAGCCAGGTATGCCTGAGCTTCGGGCTTCCGTTCACCATCGTGCCCCTGGTCCGGTTCACCGGCAACCGGGACCTCATGGGGGTCCTCGCCAACCGCAGGTCGACGACGGTCCTGGCCTGGGGCGTCGCGGCCCTCGTCATCGTCCTCAACCTCTGGCTCCTGGTTTCCACGTTCACGGGAGGGTAGTCCCATGTTCCAACGGATCCTCGTGCCCCTCGACGGTTCCCGGCTTTCCGAGGCGTCCCTGCCCTATGCGGTCTCCATCGGACACGCGTTCTCCGCCAAGGTGGTGCTGCTTCACGTCGTGGAGCGCGGCGCCGCCTCCACCATCCACGGGCAGCGGCACTTCACCGCGGAAAGGGACGCGGCCGACTACCTGGAGCGGACCGCACGGGAGCTTTCCGGCCGCGGCATCGAGGCGGAGGTGCACGTGCACGGGAAGGCCGTGGACAGCGTCACGGCCAGCCTGAGCGAGCATTCCGGGGAGTTGGACTGCGACCTGATGATCCTCTGCGCGCATGGCGGGTCCGACGTGGGGAGGATCCTGCGCGGGAGCATCGGGCAGCGGGTGGTCGCGCGCGCCGGGGTGCCCGTCCTCCTGGTCCGACCCGAAGGCGCCGGGGCTTCCCCGGGCGCGGTGGGACGCATCCTGGCCGCCGTGGACGGGAGGCCGGAACACGAACAGGGGCTTCCCGTCGCGGTGGAGATTGCTTCCCGCCTCCGGGTCCCGCTCCGCCTTTTCATGGCGGTACGTACGAAGGGCTCCCTGACCTGCGAGGAGGGCGCCATGGGACGGATGCTCCCGGGGGCCATGAGGGAGATGCTGGACGTCCTGGAGTCTTCCGCCTCGCAGTCCCTGGCGGAACGCGTGGACTCCATTGCGCGCGGCGGCGTCGAAGTCTCCTCCCAGGTCTGCCGGGGGGATCCCGCCGCCCTCATCGCCTCCTCGGCGGAGGTCGGTGACTGTCTCATCGTCCTTGGGACGCACGGCAAGGCTGGGACGGCGGCATTCTGGGCGGGGAGCGTCGCCCCGAGGATCGCCCGCCTCACCTCCCGCCCCCTGCTCCTGGTGCCGGCCTCCGGCCGGTAGGAAACCGGCTACATCTCGGCGTCCGCCGACCCGTTCTTGCCGCCGGATTTCACGCGGTACATCAGGCCGTCCGCCGCGGACAGAAGCTCTTCGGGCGACGAGGGCGGCCTGAGGCAGGTCACGGAGCCGATGCTGACGGTCACGGGCCAGCCATGTTCCGCCATGACGGCAAGCAGGCGCAGCCTCAGCTTCCCGATGACGATCCGGGCCTGCGCCCGTTCCGTTTCCGGGAACAGGAGGACGAACTCGTCGCCGCCCAGGCGCACCGCAGCGTCCGTGACGCGGATGCTCTCCCGCAGGACGGAGGCTGTCGCCTTCAGGACGAGGTCTCCGGTGTCGTGGCCCAGGGTATCGTTGACCTTCTTGAATCCGTCGAGGTCCAGGTAGGCCAGGGTCAGGGGACGGCCATTGCGGCGGGCCCTGGCCAGCTCCCGGTCCGCCGTCTTCAGGAAGGCCCTCCGGTTGAGCAGGTCCGTGAGCGGGTCCTTGAGCGCCATGTCCTCCAGCTTCCTCTGTGAGTCGCGCAGCTCCACGATCAGCTCCACCACGAGGAGGAAGAAAAGAAAGGCGGTCGGGACGTTCCAGGCCATGCGCGGGTCCCAATGGAGGCGTCCGGCGTCGTCGAAGAGGTCTCCGACGATCCAGAGGGCGGTGGCCAGGATGGAGAGAAGTGCACCCCCCCGCCGTCCGCGGTACCATGTCACGGCCGCGATCGGCACCACGTAGATCAGGGAGAACGAGAGGTCCCTTGACAGGAAGTCGACGTACCCGATCGCGAGAACGAACAGGACCGAGAGCGTGGCGAGCAGCGGCTGCGGCAGATTGTCTATGAAACGGAGGGCTCGTCGGATCACGGTTCTTCCTGCCCCCACTCTATCCAAGAGGCGGGGATCTTGCAAGGTTCCCCGTGGGGTATCAGTCCGCCTTCCCGGTCCTCCGGATGGGCAGGGTGATGCGGAAGGTGGTCGGTCTCCCGTCCAGGAGGTCCAGGGAACCCAGGTGGCGCTTCACTATGATTTCCCAGCCCAGGCTCAGGCCGAGGCCCATTCCCTGGCCGATCGGTTTGGTCGTGAAGAAGGGATCGAAGATCCGGGTCCTCAGGGATTCGGGAACCCCGGGCCCCGTGTCGGATATCTCGAAGAAGACCGAGGTGCCGTCCGTCGCCGTGGAAACCGTGATGACGCCCTCCGCGGCGGTTCCCGCGGACGCGACGGCCGTGACCGCATTGAGCAGCAGGTTCAGCAGCACCTGGTTGATTTCGCTGCCGCGGGCCTGGATGTCCGGTACGGGGGCCAGGTTGCGCTCGATGCGAGCCACGTTCTTGTACCGGTTGCGCGCGATGACCAGGGCCCCCTCCACGCCCCGCACCAGGTTGTAGGGCGAAAAGTCCCCTTCGGGCAGCTCATGGGCGAAGGAGTGGAGGTTCTCGATCACCTCGCCGATCCTGCGGAATCCGTCCTTCGTGTCCAGGAAGAGCTGGTCGAGGCCGTCCATGAAATGGGCGTATGCCTCGTCCCCGTCCTTCCGGGGCGTCCGGGAGCGGATGTACTGGAATCCCTGCTCCAGGGTGGAGAAGTTGCTCTTGATGAAGCCCAGGGGATTGTTCACCTCGTGGGTGATGCCCGCGGAAAGCTGCCCGATGGCTGCGAATTTCTCCTTCTGGATGAGCTTCAGCTGCATGGCCTGCAGTTCCCGGTTGGCCCGTCCCAGGCGCTCCGTGGCCAGGATGCTTTCCGCGGCGGCGGAGAACAGGGCGCGGGAGACGCCGATGGAGACCAGGGAGAGGGCCGTGAGGAAGACGAGGGTTTCCATCGTGGGATGCTTGAGGCCGGGAATCGCCAGGCAGGCCGCGATGAAGACGGCGTCGGTGAGGAACATCAGGGCGGAGAAGACGAACAGCGAATAGTAGGCGAGCACGGACACCGCCATGACGGCGGTGATGACGGTGATGACGCTGCCGTAGCGGTACATCTCCACGGCGGAGGTCAGCGCGGCCCATGTCATCACGAGGAGCAGGTAGACGAAGAGGGCCCGGCCGTCCACCTCCCTCTTCAGCAGAAAGGCCGCCCAGGCCACGAGCTGGAGGACGAAAAATCCGATGTCGAAGGACAGGTACCAGTGGAAGGCGAAGACGGATTCCGACCTGTCCAGCTTCAGCACGTCAAGGCCGATCTCGATGATGGCGATGGCCGTCACGATGGGAAGGAGGATGGCGAAGCGCTTGTTGTGGGCTTCGGCGAACCTCCGCCTCACGATGTCCGTGTCCTCCTTGGGATAGAACAGGAGGAACGCCGTCCGGTTTCCCATCCGCGGCCCCTACCGGACGTCGACGGTGACCAGCGTCGCGTCGTCCTGGAACTGCCTGTCCGGGAACATCTCCAGCACCATGCCGATGATCCTGCGGTTGAACTCCAGGTCCTCCCGGAAATGCTGGAGCAGGGCGCACACCGCCTCCAGCTTGATGAATCCGGCGATCCGCCCCCGTTCCACCAGGCCGTCGGTCATGAACACCACCTTGTCGCCCGCCTCGATGGGCACGGTGAGGTCCGTGTATTCCGCCTCCGGCGTGAACCCGCACGGGAAGCCCGGGTTGGCGTAGGTCCCGCAGGATTCCCCGTGCACCAGATAGACCGGAAGGTTGCCGGCATTGGCGAAGGTCATGCGCATCTCCGCGTGGTCCAGGAAGGCGGCGGAAAGGGTGACCACGATCTCCGGCGTCTGGGCCAGTTCCCTCAGGATCAGGCGGTTCAGCTTGGCCAGGAACGCGGCCGGGGAGAAGGCCAGCTCCTCCCTGTTCGCCAGCTCCTCGCGGGAAATGAGGGTCCGCACGATGCCCGTGACGAAGGCGGCGTCCAGGCCGTGTCCCGAGACGTCCCCCAGGACGCAGACGCACTGCTCGTCGGACAGGTGGATGACGCGGTAGAAGTCCCCGCCGCAATGGAACTCGGACAGCGGCCGGTAGGTGGCCTCCACGGGGAAGCGGGAGTCCGGGAAGCTGTCGGTCTGGAACAGGCGCTTCTGGATCTGCCCGGTCCGTTCCAAATGGGAGACGAGGCGCGCCAGGTACTTCTTCTGCTGCGCGTCCTCCTCGAACCGGCCCATGGCTTTCTCCAACTCGCCGATGAACTCTTCGGTTTCCCACGGCTTCTGCAGGAAGGCGGAGATGCCGAACGACACCGCGCGGGACACGCCCCGCGACTCCGAGAACCCCGTCATCAGGATGGAGCGGATGTCCGGGTACATCCGTTTGGTCTCCTGGATCAGGTGATCCCCCTCCATGCCGGCCATCTTGAGGTCGCTTACGAGGACCCGGATGGAGTCATGATGGTCCTTGAGGACCTCCAGGGCCTCCTGTCCCGACAGGGCCTTGTAGAGGGTCACGTCCTTTTGCATCTTCCAGAAGAAAAGCTCCCGGTCGATGGCGTCGAGTATCTTCTGTTCGTCGTCCACCACCAGGATGGATGTCGGTGCCATCGGAATGCCTCCTGCCGCTATAAAGAATATACCCCCGGGATGCGAAAACCAAGGGACGGGCTCGATTGACAAACGTGTGTAAAAGGCCTTTTCTGCGCATATGGACTCCCGCGAAAGAACTTTCCTCGCCCTCTCGTTTCAGGAGCCGGATCGGCTTCCCGTCGACCTCTGGATGTCCTCCGGTTTCACGAAGCTCCTGACGGGGAAGCTCGGGACCACCCTGGAGGATTTCCTGGATGCCCAGGACGTGGACCTGCGCTACATCCCGGGCCCGCGCTACGTGGGGCCCACCCCGGCCCGGCGGCCCGACGGGATGGAGGAGGACCTCTGGGGCGTGCCGCGCCGCACCGTCACGGTTCCCACGGCGGAAGGCACGGAGACGTATCAGGAGACCGGCGGCGCGCCGCTCGCCGACGCGCAGACCGTGGATGAGGTGCACGCCTACCGCGGATGGCCCTCCCCCGACTGGTTCGACTACGGCTGCATCGAGGAGCAATGCGAGCGGGTCCGCGCCAAGGGACGGGTCGCCGTGTTCCAGGGCGATCGGCTGAACCGCGTGGCCCAGCTGAAGCCCGCCATGTACCTGTGCGGCGTGGAGCGGATCCTGGAGGGCATGATCCTGCAGCCCGACGTGGCGGAGGCCGTCTTTTCCCGCATCCGGGCCTTCTACGTGGAGTATCTCGAGAGGATCCTGGAGGCGGCCCACGGAAAGCTGGACATCGTACTCACGGGGGACGACTTCGGCGCGCAGCAGGGTCCCCTCGTCTCGCCGGCCATGTGGGAGCGCTTTCTGGGCGACGGGTTCGCCCGATACGCCTCGCTGATCAAGGGGGCGGGCGTGCGCTTCATGCACCATACCTGCGGCTCGGTGCGGCCCCTGATCCCCCTGATGGCGGACCGCGGCCTGGAGATCCTCCAGTCCCTCCAGCCCGAGGCGCGGGACATGGACCCGCACGACCTCAAGCGGGACTTCGGGGGCCGCCTGGCGTTCCAGGGCGGCATCTCCATCCAGAGGACGCTGCCCCGCGGGACCCCGCGGGAGATCGAGCGCGAGGTGGCCGAGAAGGCGGAGGCGCTGGGACGGGGCGGAGGCTACATCCTCTGCACGTCGCACAATGTGCAGGCGGACACGCCCGTGGGGAACCTGCTCGCCCTCCTGGCCGCCTACAGGAAATGCGGCAGGTCCGGATCGTCCGCCTAGGCCGACTCCAGGTTCTCCCGGTATTCCCTGTAGAGGCGCTGGAGCTCGTCCATCTTGGCGGCCATCTCCAGTTGGAGGGCCGAGACCGCCGGGTAGTCCCCGGAGGCCGCGGCGGCGCGGATGCGGTGGAACACGGACTGGCGGTCCACGTCGTCGCGCGCCAGGTCCTCCCGGAGCGCCTGGATCCTCTGCCAGCGCCCGCCGTCCAGCCGGTTCTCCCCGCCGAAACGGACGCAGGCGCGCACCGCCTTGGCGTTTTCGGGGATGAGGCGGTCCGACAGTTCCGTGGTCCAGCGCAGGAGCATGGCGGCGTGATACGAGGCGAGGACGGAGGGGGAGAACACGTCGTCGGCCTGCAGGGCGGCCACCTTCTTCGGGAAGGCCTCCAGGTTCCGCAGCGTCTCCCACACGGTGGCCGGTGGCCTGCCGAACATTGCGTCCCGCTCCTTCGTCCCGAAATGCTCGAAGACGTTCTCTTCGCTGCGGTAGGCGCGGTCCTTCGCCAGGTAGGGGTGCTCCTCCCCGCTTTTCTTGGAGAAGTCCGCCTCGAGCCCCTGGGCGGTCCGTCCGCTGCGCGCGGCCCAGGCCATTCCGTCGAACATCGTCTGGTAGAACGCGGCCAGCGCCAGGTAGGTGTTGGTGTGCGGGTTGGGGGCGCGCACCTCGAAGCGCGTGGCCAGGGGATTGTCCGCATCCCGCACCAGGCCCGCCAGGACCGTACGGTTGCGGGAGGGCAGCGTGACGTCGTGCCCCACGGAGGCCACGATGCAGACGGGGGCCTCGAAACCGGGCTTCAGCCGGTTGAAGGCGTCGTTGGTGGCGGTCACGAACGGGCTGACCACCTCGTAGTGGGTGAGCAGGCCCATCAGGGCGCCCCAGCCCAGGGGGCTCATGAAGTCGCGCTTCATGTCCGTCGGGGCGAACAGGTTGCGCCGCGTTCCGTCGGCCATCACGGCCATGACGCTCACGTGGGTATGCTCCCCGCTGCCGGCCACGCCCGACATGGGCTTGGCCATGAAGACCACCTCCAGGCCGCGGCGGCGGAAGGTCTCCTTGATCATGATGCGCGCGAGGAGCTCGTTGTCGGCCGCCTGTAGCGCCGTGGCGTATCTCCAGTCCACCTCCAGCTGTTCCATGATGCCGTCGAAGCCGCCTTCGCCGCTCACGGCGGCTTTGATGCCCCCGACCTCCTTGTGGCCCATCTCGGGGGTGAGCCCGTAGCGCTCCAGGAGGAACAGGGATTCCTCGAGCGCCGTGCGGACCGAGCCCTTGGTGCGTTTCCAGTAGGATTCCTGCAGGACCTGGGAAACGGACAGCTTTTCCGCGGCGATGTCGGCCCCCGGGGTGCGCACCCAGAATTCCAGCTCCGTGGCCGCCACGAGCTCGAAGCGCTTCACGCCCGCCGGGTCCACGCCTGCCGCACGGGCGGCCTCGGGACACTCGGCCAGGAGCGCCCTGAGGCGCCTGTCGAAGGACTCGACGGTCCGCTTCAGGATGGCGCGCGAATCGATGAGCCGGTCCCCGTGTTTCAGGAACGAGGGGATGCGCAGCGTCCCGACGGGAAGTCCCGCCGCGTCCTTGTGCTCATAATTATAGTCCACGTACCAGCGGACATCGGGGTCCGCGATCAGGTCCACCTTGCCGTCGTTGAGGGTGGCGATGCCGGGCAGCACGACGCTGGATCCGTCGGTCTGGACGCCTCCGGACAGGTATTCCTCGATGTTCGAGAGGAAGTGGCCGATGGGGATCTTCTCGTCGGTGTCATTGCCTCCGAGGTCCACGCCGGCCAGGGAGGCGAAGCGGATTTCCGGGTGGGTCGGAAGGATCTGGCGCAGGCCGTCGGCGTTGCGCTGCGGTTCCGGGATCGCGTACAGGAGCTCCATGGCGGCACTCTACAACGGCCGCCGCCACCGTGGGAAGCGCGGCCCCCGGCGCGCTACGGCGCGGCCCCCGGCGCGCTACGGCGCGGCCGGCCTTGCGTAGGACGGTGCAAAGTCGATACCCTTGCGCCCGGAGGAAAACGTGCACACTTCGAACGTGAAGAGGAAGCTCGCGGCCGGCCAGCCGGTGCTTGCGGGCAAGGTGAACTTCGGCAGTCCCCAGGAGGTGGAGATGATGGGCCTCATGGGTTATGACTGCGTGTGGATCTGCACGGAGCACCTGTACGCCGACGCCTCCCGCCTGGACCACCTTTGCTGCGCGGCGCGCGCCGGCCACATCGACCTGATGCTGCGCCGGAACATGGGTTCCTACCGGGACCTCCTGCAGCCCCTCGAGATGGGGGTCCAGGGCTTCATGATCCCTCGCGTGAAGGACGCCGCCTACCTCAGGCACGTCGTGCAGATGGTGAAGTTCCCCCCGGAAGGGGACCGCGGCCTGGACGGGGTGAACGCGGACGCGGACTTCGGCCTCCTGCCCTTGGAGGAATACGTCGCGCGTTCCAACCGGGAGACGTTCCTGGTGGCGCAGATCGAGGACCCGGAGGCCCTGGACAACCTGGAGGAGATCGCCTCGGTGGACCACGTGGACGTGCTCTTCGTCGGCCCCGGGGACCTGGCCCTGCAGTTCGGCATCCCCGGGAAGATCCGGGACCGGCGGATCCTGGAGGCCTGCGACCGGGTGCTCGACGCCTGCCGCCGCCACGGCAAGACCGCCGGCACCACCACGCCGAACGCGGAGGATGCCAAGGAACTGATGCGGATGGGTTTCCGTTTCTTCGGCACCGGTGCGGACTACAGGTTCGTGAAAAACGGCCTGCTGCAGACCAAGCAGAGCTTCTCGGACATCGGCTTCTCCTTCCGGGAGACCCTGCCGCACTGAGCCGCACCGCCCGTTCCCGGAATTCCGGGAACGGCGATGGACAAGGCAACCGCGGCGTCGCTATATTGGAGGGTTGTACTACCGCAAAAGGAGACGCCTGTGCAGAGACGGATCCCGCTTGCCTTGAGGATAGGAGGCTTTTTCAGCCTTTTTATCACCCTGCTGCTCACCCTCATCATCGTCCTGTTTTCCGTGCGCCTCGGAGGCGAAGTGCGGGACCTTGTGCGCAAGGAGAACCTGCAGATCGCCAACGCAAGCGCCGCCCACGTGGGGGAGCTGATCGACAAGGTCTCCTGGTCCCTCGCCGTCCTGGCCGGCCGGCAGGAGTTCCTTTCCCCCGACAATGCGGCCGTGGAGAAGGCGGTGCTCGCGGTCAAGGATCTGCTCCCCGCCGACGTGGCCGGAGCCTTCTTCGCCTGGCCGGACGGGAAGTCCTTCAGCACGATCGGCGAGCGCTCCACCATCGCGGACCGCGATTATTACCGCATGATCGTGCAGGAAAAAAAGGACCAGGCCATCGGGCAGGCCGTCCTCTCCAAGTCGCTGGGGATTCCGATCGTCGTGTTCGCCAGGGCGGTGAAAGGTCCGGACGGGAGACTGCGGGGACTGTTCTGCATGCAGGTGAAGCTGGACGAGTTCTCCGCCATCGCTTCCAGGATCAACGTGGGAAAGACGGGCTACGGCTGGATCATCGACGGAACGGGACTCGTCCTCGCGCACCCCAAGGCGGAAATCGTCATGAATCTCGAATTGGCGAATGCCGACAAGGAGGGCTACCGGGGCCTCGGCGCCTTGGGGCAGATGATGCTGCGGGGCGGGTCCGGAACGGGAAGCTACAGGAAGCCCGACGGCGTCCAGGTCACCGCGTATTTCACGGGGATCCCGAACTCCCCTGGCTGGGTCCTCTCCGTGGCCCTGCCCACGCGGGAGACCGACGAGGTGGCCAACGGCCTCCTGCTCCTCCTGTTCCTCATCCTGGCGGCTTCCGTCGCGATCACCGTGGTCATCTCCCTGTTGCTCGCCAGGTCCTTCGTGCGGCCCATCCGCAATGCCGCCCTTGGATTCCGGGAGCTTTCCGAGGGGGATGCCGACCTGACCAAGATGCTGACCCAGACGCGTAACGACGAGATCGGGGACCTGTCGAGGGACTTCAACGGTTTCCTTTCCAAGCTCCGGGACATCGTGGTCGGGCTGAAGGCGTCCCAGAAGGAGTTGGCGGGCATCGGCGGGGAACTGGAAAAGTCCGCGACGGAGAGCGCGTGCGCCTCGGCGCGGATGTCCCAGGGGGCGGAAAAGGTGAAGGGGCGCACGACCGCACAGGCCGAAGGGGTCGAGTCGGCCTCGGTCGCGCTTCAGGAGATCGCGCGGAACATCGAGAGCCTGGACCGCGTGGTCGTCGACCAGGCGTCGAGCGTCGAGGAAGCCTCCGCGTCCATCGAGGAGATGGTGGGCAACATCTCCTCGGTCACCTCCTCGATCGAGAAGATGGCGGAGCGTTTCGCCGCCCTGGAGAAGACGGCCGAGGAGGGAAAGGGCATCCAGGCATCCGCAGGGGACCGCGTGACCCAGATCGGGGAGCGTTCCCGGTCCCTGCTGGAGGCGAACACCGTGATCGCGAAGATCGCCTCCATGACCAACCTCCTGGCCATGAACGCGGCCATCGAGGCCGCCCACGCGGGGGAGGCCGGCAAGGGATTCTCCGTGGTCGCCGGGGAGATCCGCAGGCTGGCCGAGACCAGCGCGGAGCAGTCCCGGACCATCGGCCAGGACCTCAAGCAGGTGCAGGAGGCGATCTCCGGAGTCGTGTCCTCCTTCCAGGAATCCGAGAAGTCGTTCACGGAGGTCTCCAACCGGATCAGCGAGGTCACGGCCATCGTGCGGGAGGTGCGCCAGGCGATGGAGGAGCAGCAGGAGGGGTCCAAGCAGATCCTGGAAACGCTGCGCGTCATGAACGGGGTGACCGCCCAGGTGAAGACCGGGGCCCACGAGATGAGCGAGGGCAACAGGGAGATCCTTGCGGCGATGGAGAACCTGCGGACCACCTCCCAGGAGATCCGCGAGAGCATGGATGGGATGGCATCCGGCGCCGGGACCGTCTCGGAAGGGTCGCGCCGCATGACGGAAATGGCGGCCGGGACCCAGGAGACGATCCGCCGGATGGAGGAAGCGGTCGGCCGGTTCAAGGTGTAGGCGGGCCGCATTGACACCTGCCGCAGGGACCGGTTGACATTGCCGCGCCGATTGGTTATTGTCTGATCGAGTTCAGCACGTTAGTACGTGAGGCGCTCGAATCCATTAAATGAGTGAACAGGGCCTTCGGCCCTTACGGCGGCCTCCCCGGCGATCCCACCGACCCACCACTCCCATGAGCCGGAAATCAAGCAACCGGTCCGATTCATCGCAATCCCGGTAGAAGGAATCTTTTTGAGTTTTTCCGATTTCAACCTCTCGCCCGAGATCCAGGCGTCCCTGAAACGCATGGGTTTCGAACAGCCCACCCCCATCCAGACGCAGTCCATTCCGCCGGCCCTCGAGGGCCGGGACATCCTGGCCAGCGCGGAAACGGGAAGCGGCAAGACGGCCGCCTTCCTGCTGCCCGTCCTGGAGCACCTCCTGCCCAAGCAGCGCGGGGCCACGCGCGTTCTGGTCCTTTCCCCCACCAGGGAGCTGGCGGCGCAGACCGCCGAACAGTGCAAGACCCTGGCGGGACGCACCGGCATCTCCTGCATGCCTGTCTACGGCGGGGTCGGCATGGGTCCGCAGGAACGCGCGTTCCGCAAGGGCGTCGACGTGATCGCCGCCTGCCCCGGGCGTCTCCTGGACCACATGAAGTACCCCTACGTGGACCTTGGACGCATCGAGTATCTGGTCATTGACGAGGCGGACCGCATGCTGGACATGGGGTTCCTCCCGGACATCCGGCGCATCCTCCAGAAGCTGCCCCGGCAACGGCAGACGCTCCTGTTTTCCGCGACGCTGCCCCCGGCCATCGTGGCGTTGTCCCGGGAGATGCTGCGCGACCCCGTGCGCCTGAACGTGGACAGGAAACCCGCGGCGGCGGCGGGCGTGAGCCACGCGGTCTACCCGGTGGCTTCGGACCAGAAATCCAGCCTTTTCCTCAAGCTTCTCGGAGACGGGATGACCGGCAGCGTCCTGGCCTTCACGCGCACCAAGCACAGGGCCAACCGCCTGGCCGAGTTCCTGGAGGACCATGGGGTGCCCTGCGCCCGGATCCACGGGAACCGCAGCCAGTCCCAGAGGAGCGCGGCGCTGGACGGCTTCAAGCGCGGGGAGTTCCGCGTCCTGGTGGCCACGGACATCGCCGCTCGCGGCATCGACGTGGAAGCCCTGGGCAATGTGGTGAACTTCGACGTGCCCCACGTCCCGGAGGACTACATCCACCGGGTGGGCCGCACGGCGCGGGCGCGCCTTACCGGGGACGCCTTCACGTTCCTCGCCCCGGACGAGGAGCAGGATTTCCGTTCCATAGAACGCACGTTGGGCCAGAAGATCCCCCGGCGCAACGTGGAGGGATTCGACTACGCGGCGCACCCGGCCAAGGCCGCGATACAGGAAAGCGCCCCGGCGCAGTACAGGAGGCAGCCGGCATCGCATGCGCCCATGGCGCATGCGCCGCACGCCGGCCAGGACCGGCGTTCCGCTTCCCGCGGGGAGAGCCGCGGCGGGGCGGGGCATTGGGCCCCGTCCGGCTCCCGCAGGCCGCAGGGTGGACAATCCGGACGCGGGCGGTTCGACGGCCGCAGCCGCTGACGGAAGGACGCGATGCATGGGGCCCCTGCGGAAGCAGGGGCCTTTTTTTAGGCGTGTACAGTCCCCGAAAAACCCGGTATCGTGCGCTCCATGATGAACTCCGTGGAACGCGTGACGGCCGTGATCCGGCACCAGCCGTTCGACAGGCTGCCCGTGTATGGATGGCTCAGGTCCAACCTGGAAAAACAGCTGACGGCCGCCTTCGGATCGGTGGAAGCCTTCGAGGACAGATACGAGTTCGACATGGCCCACCTGTTCCCCCAATTCCCCGCATTTTCCGCCGATGTCCTGAAGGAGGCCCGGGAACGCAAGGGGGGCGCGTTGTCTCCTGAGGACCTGCTGGACCTTCCCATGACGGACCCGGACGACCGGGCCGGCTACCGGATCCTCGCGGATCAGATCTCCTTCTATGGAAAGGACAGGGGCCGGTTCACCTACGTGCAGACCCCGGGGATCTTCGAGCCGGTCAACAACTACCTGGGCCTGGAAAACCACATGATGTGCATGGCCCTGGAACCCGACAGGATGATGGAGATCTACGGCAGGCAGGCGGAATGGAACCGCCGGTTCGCCATGAACGCCATCGACCTCGGCGTCAACATGGTGCACGTGTCCGACGACTGGGGAGGGCAGACGGGCCTCCTTTTTTCCATGGACATGTGGCGGCGGATGATCGCCCCCTTCCACCGGATCACGGCGGACGCCGTGAAGGGCCGCGGGTGCTTCCTCAGCCTGCATTCCGACGGCAATGTCATGCAGGTCCTGGGCGAGTTCAGCCGGATGGGCTACGACGTGCTGCACCCGTTCCAGGAGTCGGCCGGCATGGACTACGGGGCCTATCTGGACCGGTACGCGGGAAGCTTCACCGTCCACGGGGGGATCGACATCCAGACCACCCTGGGATTCGGGAAGCTGGATGCGCTCCAGGCGGGCATCGAACGCGTCGTGGGACTGTTCGCACGGCGCGGCATCCTGCTGTGCACCACCCATTTCGTGCAGGACCACTGCAGCGTGGAGGAACTGGTCTTCGCCTACGACCTGATCCACCGCCTGGTGCGCAAGGCGCCGTAGGGCCGGTCCGGCTGCCGGTAACGCGCCTCCCTGTCCCGTGCGTCACTTGACCTTGTAGCCCTCTTCCTCGATGGCCGCCTTGATGGCCGGAAGCCCGACGAGCGCCGGGTCGAAGGTCACGGCGGCCTTCTTTTTCTCCAGGCTCACTTCCACGGACTTCACTCCGGGCAGTTTCTTCACGGCCGTCTGCACCGCCTTCACGCAGTGCTGGCACGACATGCCCTCGATGGATAGATCCAGGTTCTGCTGTCCCATAGGTTCTCCTCCGTTGGAATATGCACAGGGGACGGGCGATCGTCCAATCCTATTGGGGCCGGTCCACCAGGTGGCAGGCCGCGAAGTGCTCCCGGCCTTCGGTGAGGAACCGGCGCAGCGGCGGCACTTCGGTCCGGCACCGTTCCTGGCGAAGGAAGCAGCGCGGGTGGAACGGGCAGCCCGGAGGAGGGTTCACGGGACTGGGAACGTCGCCTTCCAGCACGATCCTTTGGCGCTTCGCGTCGAGGTCCGCCACCGGAATGGCGGAAAGAAGCGCCTTGGTGTATGGGTGCAGGGTATCCGCGTAGAGGTCCTCGCTGTCGGCGAGTTCCACGATTTTTCCCAGGTACATCACGGCCACGCGGTCGCAGAGGTATTCCACCACGGACAGGTCGTGCGTGATGAAGATGTAGGTGAGGTTCCTCTCCTGCTTGATCCGTTTCAGGAGCTTCAGGACTTGGGCGCGGATCGAGACGTCCAGGGCGCTCACCGCCTCGTCGCACACGATGAGATCCGGTTCCACGCTCAAGGCCCGCGCGATGCCGATCCTCTGCCTCTGGCCTCCGGAGAACTCGTGCGGGTACAGGTCCATGTGCTCGCGGCGCATGTTGACGGACTCCAGGAGGTCCCCGATGATCTTCCGCCGCTCCGCCCGGGAACGGACGCCGTACTTTTTCAGGGGGTCCTGCAGGGAACCGAAAATCGTGAAGGAAGGGTTGAGGGACGAGTAGGGATCCTGGAACACGATCTGGAGCTTCTTGCGCGTCTCCATCATCTCCTTGGGGTTCAGGCAGCAAAGGTCCATCTCGTGGCCGTGATCGTTGAAGAGGATCCTTCCCTCCGTCACGCGCACCAGCTGCAGCACGCTCTTTCCCAGCGTCGTCTTGCCGCAGCCGCTTTCCCCCACCAGGCCCAGGACCTCGCCGCGGTACACGTCGAGGTCGACGCCGTCCAGCGCCTTCACGTGGGCCACCGTCCTGCGGAATACCCCCTTGCGCACGGGGAAATGGGTGCGCACTCCCCGCAGCTTCAGGATGGTTTCTCTGGTTTCAGCCACGGCGCGCCTCCAGGGGGTGCCAGCACATGACGCGATGGACGGGGCCGATCTGCGTTTCCTTGGGCATGGACCCGCATTGTCCGTCCGCATGGTCGCAACGGGGCATGAACTGGCATCCCTTGGGCCGGTCATAGGGATCCGGCGTCATGCCGCGGATGGGTTCGATCTCCTGTTTCCGTCCCCGTCCCAGCATCGGAATGGAGGCGAGCAGGGCCTTGGTGTAGGGGTGCGCAGGGGTGCGCAGCACGTCGTCCACCGTGCCGCCTTCCACGATGTTGCCCATGTACATGACCACAACGTCGTCGGCCAGTTCCGTCACGACGCCCATGTCGTGCGTGATCAGGATGACCGCGGCATGGTGCTGCGCCTTGAGCTCCTCCATCAGGGAGAAGATCTGGGCCTGGACCGTCACGTCCAGCGCCGTGGTGGGTTCGTCCGCGATGAGGACCTTGGGGTTGCACGACATGGCCATGGCGATCATGGCGCGCTGCCTCATGCCCCCCGAGAACTGGTGGGGGTATTCCTTGACCCGCTGCTCCGGAAGGGGGATGTGCATCTCCTTGAGGGAATCGACGGTCCGTTTGCCGATCTCCCGACGGCTCAGGTCCGTGTGGTACATGAGGTTCTCCCCGATCTGCATGCCGATGGTATAGACCGGATTCAGGGCCGTCATGGGGTCCTGGAAGATCATGGCCAGCTCCGCGCCGCGGAGGGACCTCATGGGCTTGCCCGTGCGCTCCAACCTGTCGATCCGGATGTCCCCGCCGGGCGCGTGGTAGACGATTTCCCCGGATTCGATGCGGGAGAGGCGCGGCAGGAGCTGCATGATGGCCGATGCGGTCACGCTCTTGCCGCAGCCGCTCTCCCCCACGATGCAGAGCGTCTTGCCCTTCTGCACAGTGAAGGAGACGCCGTTGACCGCCTTGTTGCAGCGGTTGTTCGTGTAGAAGAAGACCCGCAGGTCCCGGACGCTCAGGACGGTCTGGTTTTCCGCCATGCCTCTCATCCTTGCTGGGTGGGATCCGTGGAATCCCGCAGGCCGTCGCCGATGAAGTTGATGGCCAGCACGAACACGGAGATCACCGTACTCACGGGGATCCACATCCACCAGAGCGTCGTGAGGATCCGCAGGTCCTGGGCGGCGTTGAGGATGTTGCCCCATGTCGGGATGCTCGCCGGCACCCCGAGGCCGAGGAAGCTCAGGCCCGCCTCCTGTAGGATGAACATCGCGGTGCTCAGGGTGATGTTCACCATGATGGGGCCGAGGGCATTGGGCAGGATGTGCTTGTAGCAGATGCTCAGCGTGTTCATGCCGAACGCCCGCATTGCCGTCACGTACTCCTCCTCCCGGAGGGAGAGCATCTGGCCGCGGATCATCCTGTAGATGCCGCCCCATCCCGTGAGGGTGAAGATGAGCATCAGGTTCATCAGGCTCTGCCCGGCGATGGCCACGAGCATCAGGACCAGGATGATCTGCGGGAAGGACATCACGATCTCCGAGATGCGCAGGAGAAGCCCGTCCAGCCAACCGCCGCGGTAGCCCGTGTAGGCGCCGATGCCGATGCCGATCAGCGCGGACCCGAGGGAGCTGCCGAGGCCCACCAGGATGGAGATGCGGCCGCCGTAGAGGATGCGGGAAAACACGTCGCGCCCCACCTTGTCCGTGCCCAGGATGTGCACGGCCGAGGGGGGGGCCTCGATGTGGCGCAGGTCGATGGCCATGGGATCGTAGCGGGTGATCAGGGGCGCGAACATGGAGGCGAGGAGGATCACCCCGGCTGCGACGAAGCCGAATAGTGACAATTTGTTGGCCAGGATCCTTCCCAGGACGCGGCCGCCGCGCGCCTTGACGTAGGTGCCTGCCTCCTCCATGTCCCGGAGCCTGTCGAACTGCCTGTCCAGCCTGGTGGTTCTCCCTTTTGCGTTTTCCATGGGGTTACTCGAATTTCACGCGCGGGTCGAGCCACGCGGTCAGGAGGTCGATGAGGAAACTGGCGATCAGCACGGCGAAGACGGAGAAAAAGGCGATCATCATGATGAGCGGGTAGTTGTAGGACCTGACGGCGGCGACGAACTCGTTGCCGATCCCCGGCCACTGGAATACCTGCTCCACGATCACGGAGCCTCCCAGGAGCATGGGCAGGCGGAAGCCGATGAGAACGATGACGGGCAGGAGCGCCACCCGGAATCCGTGGACGAAGTTCACCCTCCATTCCGGCAGGCCCTTGCTGCGGGCCGTCTTGATGAACTCCCGGTTCATGGAATCCAGCATGCTGGACCGGGAATAGCGCATCACGCCGGCCACCATCGTCGCGGCGAGCACGAGCGACGGCATGACCAGGTTGGGAAACCGGTCCCAGAACGTGACGTCGTCCGGCTCGATCCTGCCGCCGACGGGCAGCCAATGCAGCTTCAGGGTGAAGACCACGATGGCCGCGAGGCCGAAGACGAACTGCGGTATGGAGACGCCGATCATGCCGGCCACGGTGAGCGCGTTGTCCCCGATGGACCCCCGTTTGAGCGCGCTGACCGTGCCCAGAAGGCTTCCGAACACCGTGGACAGGAGCAGGGCCACGCCGGAAAGCTCCAGCGTGGCCGGAAGGCGCGCCAGGACGATGTTCTTGATCGGTACGCCGCTCTGAAGGCTGTAGCCGAAATCGCCCTTCATGACTCCGCCCAGCCATAGGAGGAAACGGATGATGAAAGGCTGGTTCAACCCCAGGGCCTCCTTCAACGCCTCCAGTTCGGCGGGCTTGAGGTTCTGCATCGCCTCGGGGCCGATCATGTAGGAGACCGGGTCACCCGGGGTCAGGAACATGCCCAGGTAGACCAGGAAGCAGATGACGAAGAGGAGCGGAATGAGAATCAGGAGCCTTCGTACCATGTAGGCAAACACGCCGCTCTCCTTTCAGCATCCGCATAAAAAAGGGAGCTGGGCGGAAACCGCCGCAGCTCCAGGTTACGTCACGGATCCGCTTCCCTGAGGCCCTATTTCGCGGCGGGTTTCGGGAACTGGTTGACCCAGAGGATCCGGGTGTAGGGAATGTCCACGGCCTTCACGTTCATATGGCTCATGGCCTGCAGCGACTTCACGTCGCCCACGTTCTTGGTGAATCCGTAGTCCAGTTTCTGGGCCGCTGCGTTCTTCACCACGTTGGCGTCATTGTCGTCGCTCGGGTAGCAGACGATCTGGTCGATCTTCGCCACGCCGCCCCAGTAGTCCTTGTAGGGCACCATGACGAGGTAGTCGTTCATCGAGACCTTGTCGATCCTGTAGGGGCCGGAACCGACGGGGTTCTGCCAGAAGGGGTCCTGCTGGAATTTCAGGGGGTCCGCCTTGGCCAGGTACTTCTTGGGAAGCGGCGCCCACTGCGTGAAGGTCAGCAGGCAGTTGGGGTCCAGGGACGCGAAGTCGAACGTGATTGTGTTCCCTGAGGCCGTGATGCCGGCGACGCCCGGCGTCTTTCCTTCCAGGTAGTCCTTGGCTCCCTTGAGGGAGTTGAATGTCTTCTTGAAGACCGCATTCAGCGTGGGGAACTTCAGCGCCGTCTCCACGCTCCACTTCACGTCGTCCACGGTGAGCGGGGAGCCGTCGTGCCACTTGAGGCCGTCGCGCAGCGTGAAGGTCAGGTTCATGCCGTCCGCGCTGAGCTTGTAGCTGGAGGCGAGTTTCCCCGTGGTCGGGGTCAGGGAGCCGTCGCAGGTGATCAGGCGGTCCCAGAGGACCTTGCGGGTGATGTGGATGGCGGGGTCGGACCACGGCTCGAAGAAGAACTGCTTGGGTCCGGTATTCGTGTACAGGATCTGCTTGCCGTTGGCGTCCGCCGTGACGGTCCAGTTCAGGATGCCCCAGTCATAGTTGTACTGGTCATTGCCGTAGAGTCCCCCATTGCGGTTCAGCCTCTTGTTCTCGTAGATGAACAGCTGCTGGTAGTACAGGGGGATATCCTTGACGTTGCTGGCCATGTACTTCTCGAGGGCGAAGAACGCCTCCTTCTGCTTGGCGATGTCGGAGGTGCTGTTGGTGGCCGCGATGAGGGAGTCCATGGTCGCGTTGGCCGGCGTGTGCGCGATCTGGGGCTTGCCGTCCACGGACCTGGCGTATGCGTTGTAATACTCCTGCAGGGCCAATGCCGCCTTCGCGCCGTAGGCGAGGTCCCAGGTGATCCCGGAGGGGCCCTTTTCGGCGTCCGCCGGGAGGGCGTTCAGCTGCGCCGCGAGGTCGCCGGTGATCTGCCGGAACTTCATCTTGATCCCGACGGCCGCAAACCACTGCTGGATGGCCGTCATCAGGTCCACGGTCTCCTGGTCCGCATAGTAGTAGATCAGGTCGAGCACGCGGTTGGAGTCCCACTTGGCCTCCTTCAGGAGGGCCTTGGCCTTCTCGGGATTGTACTCGTACTTCGACAAGTCGGGCGTCTTCCACGGACCGTTGGGGATGTCCGAATCCGCCGGAAGGGCCATGCCCTGCAGCAGGGTGGCGCAGGCCGTCTTCATGTCGATGGCGTACGCCATGGCCTGGCGGACGCGCAGGTCGGAGAGGGGATTGCTGTTGGTGGGGCCCACGGCCGTGGACGTGGGGGCGGTGGATGCCGCCGGGGCCGCCTCCTTGCTCCCACCGGCGAACAAGCCGGTGGCCAGCAAAAGCATCGTCGTTACGAGAACGACGATCCTATCTTTTCTCATACACACCTCCTGTTTTGAATTCCGATTTCCCATGACCCGTCGGATATCCTTGGATCCCAACGAGCCCCATCAGAGTAGCAGGGTTTATCCGCGTTTACAAGCTTTTTTTGGATCCCGTTCCGCCTCAGGAGCCCGCCGTTGGCGCGATGGCCGCCTGCGCGCGCGATCTTGACGTCCGCGATCCGCGGGAATACGGTGATTGGCGGACGTGACGGCGATTCGACGGAGACCGCCGGTCACGCGCCGGATGCAAAGAGTACCCATGGCGGAAACTGTCGTTACGGTTACGGGGGAAGCCCTCCCTTCGACGTTGGGAGTGACCCTGATCCATGAGCACCTGCTTCACCGCATCAGCCTGTCTTCGGGCCGGCCGGACAATGAATGCACGGACCGGGAGATGATCGTGGAGGAACTGCTGCGGTATAAAGCCGGCGGTGGGGGCGCGGTTTGCGACGCGACGCCCGCAGGCCTCGGCCGGGACCCGCAAGGGCTGCGGGAGGTGAGCCTGCGGTCCGGTGTGAAGATCGTTTCCGGGATCGGGCTGTACCTGGTGAAGGACTTTCCCGAGGAAGTCCGGGATCTGCCGCCGGACGGCCTGGCCGGTTATCTCGTCCGGGAGGCCGAAGGGGCGGATACGGGCATTCCGGCCGGTCTGATCGGGGAGATCGCCACCCATAACGAGGACCACGCCGACTGGCGGCGGTACAGGCTGACGGAGCGGGAAGAGGACCTGTTCACCGCCGCCGCCATGGCCCAGAAACGGACGGGTCTCTGCGTCTCGACCCATGCGAGCCTGGGCCGTGGCGGCATGGCCCAGGCCCGGACCCTCCTGAAAGGGGGCGCCGAGCCGACGCGGGTGATCATCGGCCATTGCGATGCCCAATGGTCTTCGGATCCGGAAAGGGACATGGAATACTACCTTCGGCTCCTTGCGGAAGGGGTACTGATCGCCTTCGACATGTTCGGTTGGGAGGAGCTGATGCCGGACGAGGAACGCTGCCGCCGGGTCGGGATGCTGGTGCGGGAGGGCCACTCGGATCGGCTGGTGCTCTCCACGGACACCTGCCGGCGCTCGCAGCTGCACCGACAGGGCGGGCGCGGATTCGATTTCCTGTTCCGCTCGATCCTTCCCGGGCTTTCCAGGGCGGGGGTGGACGAACGGGATCTCCGGCAGATGACCGTCCTGAATCCCGCCCGGATCCTGTCCCGGACGGATTGAAAGGGCGTGGCGATGAAGGTGCTGGAAGAAGGATTCGTTTACGACGCGGAGGGCGGCCCCCATGCGGCCCGTGCCTGTTTCTGCACGTCCTTCAAACGGCTGCTGTCGGGAAAGGTCCTGGCCTCCTTCCGTCGCGGCAGCACGAAGGACTCGGCCGACGGGAATTGCCTGGTGGCAGAAACGGCGGACCAGGGCGGGAGCTGGACGATCCTCACCGGGGGATTCGACCCGAGGGTGGAAGGAATCGCGGGAGAGATCCGGGTCGCGGAGATGTGCGAATGGGACGACGGGACGGTCGCGGCCTTCCTGTTGTGGGTGGACCGGCGGGAGGGCGCCAAACTCTATGACGGCCGGACCGACAGCGTGCTTCCGACCAAGGTGGTGATGGCCCTGTCGCAGGACGGCGGGCGGACCTGGGGTCCGTACCGGAGGCTCGCCACCGGGGGGTTCCTGGGACCGGCGCTCAGCGGTCCGACGGTCCGTTGGCCCGGCCGGGGATGGCTGGTCCCGTTCGAGAATTTCCAACCCGGTTCCGGTGTCCATAGCGCCAATGCCCTCTTCACGCCCGACGGCCGCTCCTTCGACAGGATCGTGACGGTGGCCCGGGATCCGGCGGATGCCGTGTACTATTTCGACGAACGCCACTCGTGGTGTCCCAGGACGGCCCGCCCGATCGCGATGTTCTGGACCTACAATCGGAGGACGGAGAAGGACGAACAGGTCCACATGGCGTGGGGAAACCCGGATACGATGGAATGGGAACCGCCGTTTTCCACCGGGATCGTCGGTCAGGTCTGCCAGCCGATCCCCTTGCCGGACGGACGCCTGGCGGCGTTCTACGTCCATCGTCATCCGCCCGGATCGCTGCGGCTGGTCGTGTCGGAGGACGGCGGGAGAAGCTGGGACCGCCGGGGGGAGCTGACGGTCTACGCCGCCGATGCGGCCCGACAGCGGGGGTTGAACGGGGAAAGCGGTTACGCCCAGTATTGGGATGACATGCTCACCACCTGGACGTTCGGCCATCCGACGGGCCAGGTCCTGCCGGACGGTACCCTGCTTCTCGGGTATTACGCGGGTCCGCAGGGGACGTGCCTGAACGTCCGGTGGGCCAGGGTGGAAGCGTGAAGGAGCATTCATGATGGAAATCCGAACCGTCGGCGACGGCCTGGTCTGGCGCAATCCCAAGCCCCACGTGGCGAGCCGCCATGCCTACTTCCCCTCCCTCGCCCGTCTGGGAGGCCGGCGCCTGGCCTGTTCCATGGCGATCGCCCAGGCCTTCGAAGCGCCGGACATGCATTCCTGGGTGGCCCTGTCCGAGGACGACGGGGCCAGCTGGTCCCTGCACGGGGAGCTTTTTCCGCGGCCGCGGGACGGCGCCTGGTCGGACTCATGCCGCATCACGGCGCTGCCCGGCGGGGGAGCGGCGGCCTTTGCCCTACTCGCCGACCGTCGCGGCCGCGAGGGGGAGGGCCTTGCCAATCCGGCCAACCTGGGCTTCGTGCCCGTCTCCCTCCGGGTCCTGCGCTCCGCCGACGGCCGCTCCTGGGGCGCCGCGGAGGAGATCCGGCCGCCCGTGGAGGGGCCCTCGTTCGAGATCTGCGCCCCCATCGTGGTCCTGTCCGACGGCCGCTGGGTGTTGCCCACCTCCACCTGGCGCGGCTGGGACGGCGCGTGCCCGGGCGGCATGCGGATGGTCGCTTTCGTGTCCCCGGACGGCGGCAGGAGCTGGCCAGGGTGCTGGGAGGTCATGGACGGCGCCGCGGAGGGGGTGATCCACTGGGAGTCCAAGATCGCGGAGCTCTCCGACGGGAGGCTCCTGGCCGTCGCCTGGGCGTTCGACGAGAAGGCGTCCCGGGACCTGCCCAACCGCTTCGCCGTGAGCGGGGACGGGGGGAAGGGCTGGTCCCGCCCCCTGTCCACCGGCCTGCAGGGGCAGACCATGGCCGTCGCCGCGCTTCCCGGCGGCGGGGTGCTTGCCGTCTACCGGAGGACGGACCGCAGCGGCCTCTGGGCCGAGGCGGCGCGCGTGGACGGGGAGCGTTGGGTGCGCCTCGCCGAGGCGCCGCTCTGGGGCGCGCGCGCGGCCGGCCTCACGGCCCACGGGGAGAACATGGTGGAGAACTTCAATGTCCTGCGTTTCGGCGCGCCCAGCCTGATCCCCATGCCGGACGGCACCTTCCTCTGCGCCTTCTGGTGCTACGAGGACTGCGTGAGCGGGATCCGCTGGATCCGTCTCGCCGTGGAATGACCGGTCCCCTCCGTCAGTACAGGATCCGGATCTCCTCCCGTTCCTTGACGTGCGTGAGCTTCACGAACAGCGTGAGCGTGGACGCGTCGTAGGTCCACCCGTCCGTGTACTGGCCGAAGGCGGGATCCGGATTCCACGGCGTGTCGTGGAGCCGCAGGCCCCGGAAGGCCTTGAGTCCCTGGATCATGAGGAAGTGCGCGTTTCCGGCCGGGAAGGACAGCGTGAAGCGGGCCTCGCTGCCCGTGTTCTCCACGGAAACCGGCCTGGCCGCGCTCCAGATCCAGACGCCCGGCTCGAAGGTACGGGAAAGCGGGGTCTCGCGGGGGACGTAGCGGTCGTAGGCCACGTGGGGATAGGCCGTCTCCGGGGCGAGGGATCCCTCGCGGGCCGTCACGCGCGCGTTCTTCGTGGAGACGACGAGTGCCGCGGGCAGGTGGCCGTTTTCCCCCTGCAGGCCGAGCGCGGAGACGGCGAGGCCCCTGCCGATGGAGCGCAGGATGGGAAGGTCCCAGGAGTCCCCGGCCCGCAGGAGCAGGGCGGAGGCGCGCAGGGACAGGAGAAGGTCCACCCTCTCGGTTTCCCCCTCCTGGACCAGGAAGATGCCCAGGTCCGTCCCGCGCACGGAGGACAGGAGGCGGTCCGCGACGCCCTTCGCCTGGAGAGCCCCGTCGACGTACTGCGCCGCGTCCAGGCAGGCTTCCAGGACGCCGACGGTCCGTTCGATGGACAGGGGGGCCGTGGAGGAGGCGCGCTCCCGCAGGAAGGCCAGCGTCTCCTGCACGAGGTTGAAGGATGCGTGGTCCAGCAGGTAGGGGATGAGGCGGGGAAAGGCGAAGAGCGCCGGGTCGGAGGACTTCAGGAGGGAGGAAAGGCGGGCCAGTTCCCCGGGGTCCCGCGCCTGCGCCCGTTTCTGGAAGTCTCCCAGGTTGCCGAGGAACACGCTGCCGGTGGATTCGGGCGTCTCCGCGGGGCTTCGGGCGCGCCAGGCGTTCCACCCTACCGTGAGGACGTTCCTCGCCCAGGGGTAGGAGCCGCGCGCCAGGGACTCCGTCACGAAGGCCATGGCGGTCTCCTCGCGGAAGGCCGTCCTGCCGTCCTGCGCCGTCCAGAGCGTCCCGTCGGCCGAAAGGCGCGCCACGCTCCAGCCCCGCCAGGCGCTGTCGAGGAAGCCCGCGACGGCGGAGCGGTAGGCTTCCTCCGTGGGCAGGGACGCCTCCTGGGACAGCCAGAACGCGTAGGCATTGGTCTGGGATTCCGTCGCGGTGCTCAGGTGCATGTCCGGCGCTCCGGATGCGTCGTCGGTCCGCGCGAGGAGGACCGAGGCGCCCGTGTCGACGCGTGAGCCTTCCGGCAGGGACATGTAGAAGGTCTTCCCGTCGCGTTCCCAGGAAAGGACAGGGGTCCTGCCCTCGGTGGGACGCGGTTCCCCGGACAGCCGGAACGGGATCTTCCAGACGGCCGTGGCCGAAGCCGGGACCTGGACCGGGGTCACCGTGAAGGAGGAGGGATCCCCTTCGCTTCGGAGGATCCGCAGTCGGAGATTCTTCTGGAACACCACCTCGCCGCCGTCCGAAAGGCTTTTCCAATGCTCCACGCGAAGGGAAACCGGCGCGTCGACGGGGGAATTCCCCGAGTCGGAATTGTCGAAACGCAGATCCAGGCCATTGTAGGAAACCGTGAGATCCCGGACCCGCAGATCCCCCGTCAAGGGGAGCGCCGCGTAGTGACCCGTGAATCGGACGTCTCCCACGGCGTGGGAGAATGTCCTTGCGAAGAACTGCAGATAGAGCAGACAGAAGATGAAGTCTATATAAATGAAGAGAATCAGGGGAATCAACATCCGCCGACTTGATTTCATTATGTGATGATCCTATCAGGGGGTCTTGAAAGATTCAACTTCTTGGGCTAAAAATGCAGGTTCCCGGAGCATTTCATGTCATACGCAAAGAAAAGCATCCTCTCCTTCGGCATCCTCGGATGTGCGTTGGCGGCCTTGTTGTTCTCCTGCCGCACCCCGCCCGGTACTCCCGAGCGTCCCGTTCCCGAGATCCCTCCCGAGACCGTGAAGGAGCCTGCCCGGCCCGCCACGACCCCTCCCGAGACCGTCAAGGAGCCATGGAAGCCGGCGGAAGTCCCTCCCAAGACCGTGGAGATCCCCCCAAAGTCCGCCGAACCGGAGATTCCCTACGAAAGCATGAGCGCCGCCGTCGCGCTGGGAGACCCCCAGAAGGCGCTGGACGAATACCAGAAGGCGCTGAAGGAGAAGCCGCAGGACGCGGCGACCCGCCTGCTGCACGCGCGCCTGCTTCTTGTGGCCGGAAGGCTCACGGAGGCGCGGGAAGAGCTGGACGTGCTGTTGGCGGAGGACGCGAAGAACGCGGACGCCCTGTTCGCCCTGTCGCTCCTGGCGGCCCTGGAGGGAAGCAGGGCCGGCGAGAAGACGGCCCTGGAGAAGGCCGTGGCCGCGGACCCGAAACACGCGGAGGCGCTCTCCGCCCTGGGCGCCCTGGCGCTCGAGGGTGAGGACGTCGAGAAGGCGCGCGGGTACTTCGCGAAGGCCATCGAGGCGGATGCGGGAAACCTGGAAGCCCTTGTGGGGATGGGCGAGATCCTGCACAGGAAGGGCGACGAGAAGGCGGCCGCGGAGAGCTACACGAAGGCCATCGAGGTCCAACCCGACTATCCGTTCTCCTACGTGGACCGCGCCAGGTCCCGGAGGGCCTCCGGAGACCTCCAGGGCGCCGTGGCGGACCTCACCGCGGCCATCCGCATGGACCCGGAGTACTACTGGAGCTACATCGACCGCGGGCGGATCTACATCCAGACGGGAAAGAAGGACAATGCCCTGGAGGACTTCTCCATGGCCGTGCGCCTCGATCCGGACCAGTTCATCGCCTACGCCTACCGCGCGGAGATCCTGTTCCAGAAGGAACGCCGCGAGGAGGCCCTTTCCGACTACCGGCGCATCGTCGCCCTGAAGCCGGACTACTACTTCGCCTATCAGCCTCTCGGGATCCTGCTCTGGTTCCAGGAGGACTGGCAGGCCGCCCGCGCCGCCTTCCAGGAGGCGTACCGCTACGAGCCGGACGAGCATGCCTACGCGCTGCTCCAGGCGGCCCTCCTGCGTCGGGAGAAGAAGAACCGGGAGGCGGTGGATTACCTGAACTCGTTCCTCCCCTCCCTGCCCCGGGAATCCTGGTATTATGAGACGGCCCGCTACCTCCTGGAGCCTGCGGCCGATTTCAACATGGTGACGCGCATCGACAAGGAGAAGAACGGCACGCTGAAGGCGCGGATGCTCTTCTATTACGCCGTGGAGAGCCTCGTGCTGGGCAAGACGCGCGCCGCGCAGACAGCGCTGCTTGACATCGAGAAGAAGGGCGACGTGGAGGCCATGGAGATCAAGCTGGGCCTCTGGGAGCTCTCCCGTTTCAAGGAGAAATGAGGCAACCATGGGTTCGACCATCACGCGCGTCGAGGCGGCAGGCCGGCAGATCGTGCTCGTGGGTACGGCCCACGTCTCCCGCGAAAGCGTTGAGGAGGTGCGCCGCCTCATCGGGGAGGAGAAGCCGGACCGGGTCTGCGTGGAGCTGGACGCCGGGCGACACGCCACCCTGGCCCGGGAGAGCGGCTGGCAGTCCCTGGACGTGGTCAAGGTCCTGCGGGAAGGAAAGGGATTCCTGCTTCTGGCCAACATGGTGCTCTCCTCCTTCCAGAAGCGGTTGGGCCTCGACCTCGGCGTGAAGCCCGGGGAGGAGATGATCACCGCCATCCGCGCGGCGGAGGAACTGGGGATCCCCTGGACCCTGGCCGACAGGGACATCCAGGTCACCCTCCGCAGGGCCTGGGCCCGCTCCAGCTTCTGGGGGAAGAACAAGATGATGGCCTCCATGCTCTCCTCCGTCCTCACCTCGGAGAAACCCAGCGCGGAGGAGATCGAGAAGCTCAAGGACAAGGACGCGGTGCAGGGCATGATGGAGGAGCTGGCCGACTACCTGCCGGCGGTGAAGGAGGTCCTCATCGACGAGCGGGACCGCTACCTGGCCGCCAAGATCCACGCGGCGCCGGGTTCCAAGATCCTCGCCGTGGTCGGGGCCGGCCACGTGCCGGGGATCGCGGCGCGCATCACTCGTTTGGCGGAAAGCGGGGAGGACGGGGACCTTTCCGCCATCGAGACGGTCCCGCCCAAGGGGTGGGCCTCCCGCCTGGTTCCCTGGGTCATCCCGGCCCTCATCGTGCTCCTCTTCGGCCTCGGGTTCCTGAAATCGGGCTGGAAGCTGAGCCTCGACATGGCCCTCAAATGGCTGCTGGCCAACGGAGGCCTGGCGGCCCTCGGCTCCCTGGCCGCCCTGGCGCACCCCCTGACCATCCTGGTGGCCTTCGTGGGCGCGCCCATCGCCACGCTGAACCCCTTCATCGGCATCGGCCTGTTCACGGGGATCGTGGAGGCCTTCCTGCGCAAGCCCCGGGTGGAGGACTTCGAAACGCTTTCCTCCGACGTGGCCTCGCTGCGCGGCTTCTACAGGAACCGCGTCACGCGCATCCTGCTGGTGTTCTTCCTCTCCAGCCTGGGCGGTTCCATAGGGAATTTCATCGCCATTCCCTGGATCACGGCCCTGCTGGGCGGATAGGAGTCGGGGGCTGCGGAGGGACGGCATGACGGACCCATCGGTCGTTTGGATCTTCCTGGCGATCGCGGTGACCGTGGCCGTCCTGGCCCTTGCGGCCGCCGCCGTGCTCTTTCGGGCGTGGCGCGGGGAGCGGTTCCGCATCGAGGGGCTGCGGCGGGAACAAGCCGATGCCCTGGATGCCGCGCGGCGTGAGAGCGTGGAGCGCAGCCGCAGCACGCTCAAGGGCAAGCTGGCCGAGCAGATGGCGCCCCTGCTTCCCGGATTCCCCTACCTTCCGGCCGATGCCCGCTTCCTTGGGGACCCCGTGGACTACGTGGTCTTCCGCGGCAGGTCCGTCGACGCGGTGAGCGAGGTCGTCCTTCTCGAGGTGAAGCAGGGCGGGTCGGCGCTCTCCCCGGTCCAGCGCGCCATCGCGAGGGCCGTGGAAGAGGGGCGGGTCCGTTTCGAGCTCTGCCGGGTATCCGATCGGGGTGAGGTGGGCGTTTCCTCCTGGCCTCCCGTCCGGCCTCACTCCTCGAAGTAGGTGTAACCCCGGATCCCGTCCTCGTAGGTCTTGATGGCCTCGTTGCGCACGGCGAAGTCGATCCGCTGGCTGCGGACCGCCTGTTCCGCCAGGCGGCGGAAGCGGTCGATGAGGGATTTGGGCCTGTACTCGACGTAGGTGAGCACGTCTTCCACCGAGTCGCCCTCCACCTCCTTGGAGAAGATCACCTCCCCGTCCCTGTCCAGTTCCACGCTCACGACGTTTGTGTCCCCGAACAGGTTGTGCAGGTCCCCCAGGGTCTCCTGATAGGCGCCGCAGATGAAGACGCCGATCACGTAATCCTCCCCGGGCTTGAAGTCGTGCAGCGGCAGGGAGTTTTTCACGTCGTGCAGGTCGATGAAGCGGGCGATCTTGCCGTCGCAGTCGCATGTGGTGTCCGTGAAGATGCCCTCCTGCATGGGCTTCTCCGTCAGGCGGTGGATGGGCATGATGGGGAACAGCTGATCGATGGCCCAGAGGTCCGGCAGCGACTGGAAGACGCTCAGGTTGCCGTAGTAGATGCTGACCAGGGCCGCGTCCAGGCCCTGCAGCTCCTCCGGGACGTGCTTCAGGCTCCGGGTCTCCTTGCGGATCCGAGCCACGGTGTCCCAGAAGACCTGCTCCCCGAGGGCCCGTTCCCGAAGGGAGATGGAGCCCGTGGTGAAGAGGGTGCGGATCTCGTCCCTGTAGAAGATGGCGTCGTGGTACGCTTCCTGGAGGTTCTTCTTGGATACGCTGCCGCGCGCCTCGATGAGGCGCTCCAGGGCGGCGCTGCACTCCTTGGGAAGCAGGTCGTCCACGGACCAATGGCGCAGCTGGTTCACGTCCAGGACATTGAAGAGAAGCACGGAATAGTAGGCCACGGTGGCCCGGCCCGCCTCCGTGACCAGGGTGGGGTGGGGAATGCCCAATGGGTCCAGCACGGACATGATGAGGTCGATCACGTCGTCGGCAAACTCCTGCAGCGTATAGTTGCGGGAGCTGGAGAAGTTGGTCTGGGATCCGTCGTAGTCCACGGCCAGGCCGCCGCCGATGTCCAGGATGCCCATCGGGGCCCCCTCCCGCCGCAGCTCCGCGTAGATGCGGCATGCCTCATTGAGGGCCTGCTGGATGCTCCTGATGTTGGGGACCTGGGAGCCCAGGTGGTAGTGGAGGAGCTCCAGGCAGTCGATGCTGTCCCGGGCCTTCAGCTCGTCCACCGCGTCCACGATCTGGGACATGGTCAGGCCGAACACGGACCTGTCCCCGCCGGACTCGTACCACATCCCCTCCGATTTGGAGGAGAGCTTCGCGCGCAGGCCGATGCGCGGCTTCACCTGGAGGCGGGCGGCCCGCTCCAGGACCTGCGGGATCTCCCCGGCCGCTCCACCACGATGATCACCTGGAGGCCCAGCTTCAGCCCGTAGAGGGCCAGGTCGATGAACTCGGCGTCCTTGTAGCCGTTGCAGACGATGTAGGCTTCCGGGTCATGCATGTAGGCCAGGGCGATGGCGAGTTCCGCCTTGCTGCCGGCCTCCAGGCCGTAGTGGTATTTGCGGCCGAAATGGGAGACCTCCTCGATGACCTGCTGCTGCTGGTTCACCTTGACCGGGTACACGCCGCGGTAGATCCCTTTATATTGAAGCTTCTCGATGGCCTGCAGGAAGCATTCATTGATGGCCGTGATGGAGGAATCCAGGAGGTCCCCGAAGCGCAGGAGCACCGGAAGCGACATGCCCCGGTCCCGCAGGCCGCGTGCAATGGCGTAGAGGCTGACGGGCTTGACGCGGTCCGCGTCCGGGCTCGCATGGCGCAGCGCCACCGTCACCTCGCCCTCCGGCGAGATGCCGAAATGTCCGTGCCCCCAGTTGGGCACCCCGTAGAGTTCCGCGGCGTCCCGCAGGGTCCACTGCTCCAGGACGCCGTTCATGTCCATGTCCACGGCATGTACCTCCCGCCGGAAGCCTTCGATGCATCGGCGGTTCCCAATGACGGCTTTCCAGGCTGCCCTGTCAAGACCTGTTCCACGCCAATCTTCCATTTTGGTCTCCCTTGATTCTCGCCCCGGTTTTCCCTATCATGCGCTGGCGGAGGAGAGGGTGGCGATCAATACCGTTGAGAAGATCGATGATCTGGTTCCCGTGAAAACCGTGCTTGTGAGCGTTTCCGACAAGGCGGGCTTGGATTCCTTCATTCCGGAGCTTCTGGAGACGATTCCCGACGTGCGCATCCTCTCCACGGGGGGGACCTACACGGCCATCAGGCAGATCCTGGGTCCCCACGCGGACCGCAACCTCACTCAGGTGAGCGAGTACACCGGGCAGCCCGAGATGCAGGGCGGCCTTGTGAAGACCCTGGACTTCAAGCTCTACCTCGGACTCCTGTCCGAGACCTACAATCCGGCACACGCGGAGGACCTGAAGCGCGCGGGAGCGGTGCCCATCGACATGGTGGTGGCCAACCTGTACCCGTTCGCCAAGACCGTCTCCCGTCAGGACGCCACGGCGGAGGCCGCGCGGGGCAACATCGACATCGGCGGACCGTGCCTGGTACGGGCCGCGGCCAAGAACTGGATCCGCGTGGCCGCCGTGACCAATCCCTCGGACTACGCGGGCATCGTGGCGGAGCTCCGGGACAGGACGGGCAGGCTCAGCATGGAGACCCGCTGGATCCTGGCCCGCAAGGCTTTCTCCATGACGGCCAGCTACGATACCTCCATCGCGGAGTATCTGGCGCGTACCAGCTTCCCCAAGGCGGTGGCCCACTACCGCATCGAGGGGGACCGGGCATGACACCCCCCCTGAAGGCCGCCTACCGGACCGTCATGGAGGATCATTTCCCGCCCGTCATGGAGATCGGCTTCACGGACGGGAACGGAAGACAGACCCTGGTATACGAGAAGGTGAGCTGGGTCATCGATGGGGAGGAGAAGGGCCTGCGCTATGGGGAGAACCCGGGCCAGGAGGCGGCCTTATACCGTCTTTCCAACGGGAACCTCTCCCTGGGCGGGGTGACCACCATCCAACCCGGCCGGTGGCTCGCCTCCAATGTGGAGCTCCTGCAGTCCGGCAAGCACCCCGGCAAGATCAACATCACGGACGCGGACGCCGCCCTGGCTATCCTGCGTTATTTCCCCGAAACCCCGTGCTGCGCCATCATGAAGCACAACAACCCCAGCGGCGTGGCCAGGGCCGCCACGGCCTCCGAGGCCTACCAAAGGGCGTACCTGGCGGACCGTGTGGCGGCCTTCGGGGGCTGCATCGCGCTGAACCGGGAAGTGGACCGGCAGACCGCGCAGGCCATCATGGAAGAGTACGCGGAGGTCGTGGTGGCTCCCGAGTTCGCCCCCGGCGTCATGGAAGTCTTCGCGGCCAGGAAGAACCTCCGGGTCATGCGGATCGCGGACATGGCGAGGCTTTCTTCCTTTGAAGGCTCCCGCTTCGTCGACTTCAAGTCCCTGCAGGACGGGGGGATCGTGGCCCAGTGGTCCTTCCTTTCCACGATCCGCCGGAAGGAGGATTTCCTTCCGGCCAAGGCGACATGGAAGGGCAAGGCGTACGAGGTGAACCGCCGGCCCACCGAGAGGGAGCTGGAAGACCTCCTGTTCGGCTGGCTGGTGGAGACCGGCGTGACGAGCAACTCCGTACTCTTCGTGAAGGACGGCGTGACCGTCGGCATCGGCACCGGGGAGCAGGACCGCGTCGGGGTTGCGGAGATCGCCCGCGACAAGGCGTACCGCAAGCTGGCGGACCGCATCAGCTGGGAGACCTTCCGCACGCCCTACGCCCAGCTCGCCAAGCCGGAGGCCAGGGCCGAGATCGACGGGGAAGTCGCCCGGCGGAAGGGCGGCATCGCCGGTTCCTGCATGGTCTCCGACGCCTTCTTCCCCTTTCGGGACGGCATCGACATGGGCATCCGGGAAGGGGTGACGGCCGTCGTGCAGCCCGGCGGCGCCGACAGGGATTACGAATCCATCGAAGCCTGCAATGAAGCCGGCGTGGCCATGGTCTACACGGGCCAGAGGTGTTTCCGGCACTAGGAAAGGGATTTTCGCGATGCCTCTCATAGACATGCCTTTGGATCAGCTGCAGGTATACCGGGGCAGGAACCCCTGTCCGCCCGATATGGACGCCTATTGGGACGCGGCCCTGGCGGAGATGCGGGCCGTCGATCCCAAGGTGGAGCTCGTCGCCCGGCCAAGCAAGGTGGCCTACGCGGACTGCTTCGAGATGCGCTTCACCGGAGTGCGGGGCGCGCGCATCCGCTGCCAGCTGCTGCAACCGAAGGGGTTCCGGGGCAAGCGCCCCGCCCTGCTGCAGTTCCATGGTTACAGCGGCCATTCGGGCGACTGGGCCGACAAGTACCGCTGGGCGGCCCAGGGCTTCGTCGTCGCGGCGATGGACTGTCGCGGCCAGGGAGGCGGGTCGGAGGACGTGGGCGGAGTGAAGGGCACCACCTTCCACGGGCAGATCGTGCGCGGCCTGGACGACAAGCCGGAGAACATGACGCTCCGCCACATTTTCCTCGACACCGCGGAGCTCGCGCGGATCGTCATGGACATGGACGAGGTCGATCCGGACCGCGTGGGGGCCACCGGAGGGTCCCAGGGCGGCGGCCTGACGCTCGCCTGCTCCGCCCTGGAGCCGCGCATCCGCCGCGCGTTCCCCGTCTATCCGTTCCTCTGCGACTACCAGAGGGTCTGGGAGATGGACCTGGCCAAGGACGCCTACGACGAGTTGCGCTACTGGTTCCGCAACTTCGATCCGCGCCACGAGAGGGAGAAGGAAGTCTTCACCAGGCTCGGATACGTCGACAACCAGCACCTGGCCAAGCGGATCAAGGCGGAGGTCCGGATGGCGACGGGCCTCATGGACACCATCTGTCCCGCCTCCACCCAGTTCGCCGCCTACAACAGAATCACCGCGAAGAAGAGCGTCCTGATCTATCCCGATTTCGGCCACGAGGGCATCCCGGGGACGGGGGACGAGGCGTTCGAGTTCCTGGCCGACCTCTGATCCCGCGGAGAGAAAGGGTTTTACGCGATGTACGAGAAGAACATCTCCCATATCGAGCAGCTGGTGAAGCAGCAGAACGCCTGGCGCGGGAAGTGCATCAACCTGATCGCCAGCGAGAACGTGACCAGCGCGCGCGTGCGCGCCGTGGCGGGCTCCGACTTTGCCCACCGCTATGCGGAAGGCCATCCGGGGGAGCGCTACTACCAGGGCACCGAGGTGATCGACGAGATCGAGACCCTGCTGCGCAACCACATGATCGACCTGTTCCGCTGCCAGCACGCCGACGTGCGCCCCATCAGCGGCACCATCGCCAATGACGCGGTCTTCTCCCGCTACATCAAGCCGGGCGACGTCGTGATGGTCAATTCCACCCCGGGCGGCGGGCACATCAGCCACCACAAGGCCGGGTCCGTGGGCAAGTACACCCACAACATCGTGGACTTCCCCGTCACTCCGGACGGCTACCGCATCGACGTGGAGCGCACGCTGGACCTGGTGAAGGCCCTGCAGCCCAAGGTCATGATCCTCGGCAAGAGCCTGTTCCTGTATCCGGAGCCGGTGAAGGAGCTGGCCCCCGTCTGCCACAAGAAGGGCATCCACCTGATCTACGACGCGGCGCACGTGCTGGGCCTCGTGGCCGGCGGGCAGTTCCAGGATCCCCTCGGCGAGGGCGCGCCCATCGTCACGGGAAGCACCCACAAGACCTTCTTCGGCTCCCAGCGCGGGGTGATCCTCTCCAACCTCGACGACGAGGAGTGGCGGCGCATCGACAAGGGCGCCTTCCCCGGGTCCTCCTCCAACCACCACCTGGAGACCCTGGTGACCCTCACGATGGCCACCTACGAGATGATGGAGTTCGGGCGGGAGTATGCCCAACAGGTCGTCTCCAATGCCCAGGCCCTGGCCAAGGCGCTGCACGGCCGCGGCTTCAAGGTCCAGGGGGAGGAGTTCGGCTTCACCCGCAGCCACCAGGTGGCCATCGACATGGATCCGTTCGGCGGAGGGGCCGAGGCGGCGCGCGTGCTCAAGGACAGCCACGTCATTGTGAACATGAACCTGCTGCCCTTCGAGCCGCTCTCCCGCGTGACCAAGCCCGCGGGCGTGCGCATCGGCGTGCAGGAGATGACGCGCGTCGGCATGAAGGAACCCGAGATGGAGCGCATCGCCGAGCTGTTCAAGAAGTGCCTGATGGGCAAGAAGGACGTAGGGGCCGAGGTGAACGAGTTCCGTTCGGGATTTCAGAAGGTGGGCTACTCCTTCGACGCCTGAGGCTCATGGACGGGGACCCTGGCCGGACCGGATGCCGGGATGGTATCATCGGCCAGGAAAGCGCAGTGGGAGGTCGCCATGGATTTTATCGAATCGGTCATCCTGACGCGCGCGAGCGTGCGGAGCTTCACCGGACAGGCGGTATCGAAGGATCTCCTGACCAGGATCGCCCGGGCCGGAATGGCCGCCCCGAGCGCCGTGAACGTCCAGCCCTGGGAGCTTGTCGTCGTCACCTCCAGGGAAACGCTCGACGCCCTGTGCCGGAACCTTCCCTATGCGAAGATGCTCGACAAGGCCGGCGCCGCCTTCGTCGTCTGCGGCAATCCGGCCAAGGACGCGGTCGCGAAGCTACACTGGGTCGAGGACTGTTCCGCGGTCACGGAAAACATCCTGCTCGCGGTGCACTCGCTCGGGCTCGGTGCCGTGTGGACCGCCGTCCATCCGGATCAGGCCAGGGTGGCCGCCGTGCGGAAGATCCTCGGCATCCCGGAAACCATCGTACCGCTCAATGTGATCCCCGTCGGGGTCATCGGCGGGAATGCCCCGGCCCCCAAGGACAAGTTCAACCCGAAGGCGCTTCACTTCGACAGGTGGTGAGCGGCAGCGCCCCGACCGTCGCTTCCGTGAAGCGATTCCTCCCGGATTGATTCGCAGGCGGGATTCATACCCCGCAGCTTGCTGCGCTCTTCGATGTACGCGTCATATTCCAAGCTGACGGCCGAGGTACGGGGTATGAATCCCGCATACAATCCATACCATGCAGAACCAACATACCTCGCAGCTTGCTACGAGGTTGTTGATTTCCTCCTGGACGGGGAGGCGGTTCAGGATCTCCCGGACATTCTTCCATTGCGGCAGGAACCCGTCCATGAGGGAGGCGAACCGTGGACCATGCTTGGGCTCCAGCAGGGGCCGAACGGCTTCCCTGACCTGCGACCGGCCCCATAGCGCCACCAGCTCCCGCCTTCTTGTTCTCCCGGATCCGTTCCGGCAGGCCGTTCACGGCATCCACGATCTCCGACTTCACTATCAGGTCCATGAGGGTCATGTCGTCGAAGGGGCCGGATCGGATCAGCTCCCTTTCCTCCAGAAGCCGCACGAGGGCGGCATATGCCGCGGCGATCAAATCCGCGGCGTCCACGAATCGCCGCCTTACAAGCTCATCGCCGGCACGACGGATCAGGCTCAGCATCCTGGAATGGCGATCCCGGTCGTCCTTCCCTTTGACGAGAACCAGGCGGTACTTGCCGAGCCGGGAGGCATGGTCGAATTCACGTTCCGTCGGGGAGAGGCCTTCGGCTCCCTCGAATCCGTACTCGTTGCCGAAAAGCCCAAGGTAGATATAGCTCGTATCATATTATTAAGATGTTGCATGTTACGAAAGAGTTCCGGTTCTCATCGTCCATGCAGCCGGTCACCCGCGTCCGTCCCCGGGCGTCATTGCACGAGGCAGGGGCAGTCGCCCGGGTCCTCGCCCGTGAGCGTGGAGCCCTTCCAGCGGCTCATGGGCCCGAAGTCCGCCACGCGGGCATAGCCGAGCGCCTCCAGGGCCTGCTTCGCCTTCGCGGAGCGGGCGCCCGAGGCGCAGTACACGACGATGAGGGTGGATTTGTTGGGAGTCGGCGGTTTCCGGGAGATCTGGTCCACGGGGACGTTGATGGCCGTGGGAATGTGGCCCCGCCCGTACTCTTCCCGGCTGCGCACGTCCACGACGTAGAAGGGCTCCGTCTTCTCCCGGATCAGCCGCAGCAGCGCATCCGGGTCCGCGTACGCGGCGGGCGGCTGGGCCGGAGCGCCGGGCGGCGTGCCCGCGCACGAGCCCAGGGCGAGCAGGACGGCAAGTAGCGCCGCGCAGAACGGAAAACACTTTTTCATGTGCACCCCCTTCACGGCGGCCTCGAAGGCTCCGCGTGACAAGGTGGAATGGTACTCGTGGAATCCCGGCGGTTGTCAAGACGGCAGGGCCTGAGCCGTGATCCTCCCGATCCTCTCCCTTCCCTCCGTTTTGTACCAGCCGTCGCGCGCGTTGTAGTAGAGGTACCAACGGCCGTCGCGCGGCCTGAAGCGGACGTCGCAGGCATAGACGTGGGAGCTCCTCCAGCCGGTGGAAGGCGCGAGGAGCGGCCTGTCCTGCGCCGCACGCCAGGAGACCCCGTCTTCGGACGCGAGGATCCGGAGCGCGGATCGTGAGCGGTTCGAGCCGTCCAGCGTGATCCTGTTCTGCAGCGCGATCCAGCCGTCTTCCATGCGGAGTACCTTCACGCTCCCGGCGCCCAGTTCCCCCTCCCAAGCCGGGCCGATCACGGGCTGCGGCCTCTGCATGAAGGGCCCCGTCGGCGCATCCGCCTCCGCCAGGCCGATCAGCCGCGGTTCCTCGAATCCGCAGTCGGGAACGTGCACCAGGGAGGCGGAGAAGTAGAGGCGCCAGGGGTGCGCTGCCTCCGCTCCCGCCCCGACGAGGCAGGGGTTCCCGACGGACTCCCCCAGGGCTCCGGCGTCCTCCCAGGGCAGCTCGGGAAGCACCGCGGTCTTCGGCGCGCTCCAGCGCGCGAGGTCCCGCGATTCCCGCACCTCGATGCGGGACCGCCAACGGGGCCGCAGCGGAAGCACTGTCAAGGGAAGGCGCAGCGGCGGATACTTCTCGTAGAAAAGCAGGAATCCGTCACCGATGCGGCGGAGGAAGGGACGCATCGCATTGCGCACGACGATTCCCCCGTCGCGCCACCTTTCCCCGTCCTCCGATCCGTAGGAGTGGATCCCCCAGGCGGAATGGGCGAAGAGGCGCCAGAGTCCGTCGGGAGTCTCCTCGGGGAACAGGAAGGTGGGATCCGCGACGAGCGGGGAGAAACGGGGCGGCTCGATGAGCGGCCGGCCGCCGTCCTCCCAGCGGAGGGACAGGAATTCCTGGCTGCGCATGGCCCCATCATAGCACGGGAGGCCGGACTTGACCCTGACCCGTGGAGCCACCATACTCGGGGAACCAATCCCGAAGGAGAGATTCGATGCTCATCATCGGAGAACTGATCAATTCCACGCGCAAGCAGGTACGGGCCGCCGTGGAGAAGGGCGATGCGGCCTACATCCAGGACCTGGCGAAGAAACAGGCGGCCGCCGGCGCCAACTGGATCGACGTGAACGCGGGCGCCTTCCCCAACGACGAGGTGGAGAAGCTGCGGTGGATGATCGGCGCCATCCGCGGGGTCACCGACGCGCCCCTGGCCATCGATTCGCCGAGGCCGGCGGCGGTGGAGGCGGGCCTCGCCATGGCCGGCGCGGAGCCGTTCCTCAACTCGATCAGCGCGGAATCGGACCGCTACGGGACCCTGATCCCCTTCATCAGGAAGTACAACGCGCGCGTGGTGGCCCTCAGCCTGGACGACAATGGAATGACCGACGACCGGGAGAAGGTCTACGCCGTGGCGGACGGCCTGATCAAGCGCCTCGAGGACGACGGCGTGCCGCCGGACCACATTTTCGTGGACCCGCTGATCCGGCCGGTGAGCACCAACCCGGAGTACGGCAACACGGCGCTGTACGTGCTGGACCGCGTCACCGCCAACCATCCCGCCGTGCACAAGACCTGCGGCCTGAGCAATGTCTCCTACGGCCTTCCCAAGCGCAAGCTGGTCAACCAGGCCTTCATGGTCATGGCCATCGGCAGGGGCCTGGACTGCGCCATCGTTGACCCCCTGGACCCGCGCATGATGGCCAACGTCCTCCTGGCGGAGGCCCTGACGGGCCGGGACCAGTTCTGCATGAACTACATCACAGCGGACCGCGAAGGCAAGTTCGAAGGCATGGCGTGAGGGGGAAGGACATGGCGGCGCAAATCATCGACGGCGTGGAGATCGGATCTCGCATCAAGGCGGAGCTGGCCAAGGAGATCGAGGCCCTCAAGGCCAGGGGAACGGTTCCCGGCCTGGCCGTCATCCTGGTGGGGGACAATCCGGCCTCGCAGTCCTACGTGCGCAGCAAGAACAAGGACGCGCACGAGATCGGCATCCATTCGGAGCAGATCACCCTGCCGGCGACGACTTCGCAGAAGGAGCTGCTGGACCTCGTGGAGCGCCTCAACCGCGACCCGAAGATCCACGGCATCCTGGTCCAGCTGCCGCTTCCGCCGCAGATCGAGGAGCGCAAGGTGATCAACGCCATCAGCCCGGACAAGGACGCGGACGGCTTCCATCCCGTCAGCCTGGGCCGGATCATGACCGGGGAGCCGGGCTTCCGGCCCTGCACGCCGTTCGGCATCCAGAAGCTGCTGGAGTACTCCGGCATCGAGACGGCGGGCGCGCACGTCGTGGTCCTGGGCCGCAGCAACATCGTGGGCAAGCCCATCGCCAACATGCTGATGCAGAAGGAGAAGGGCGCGGACGCCACGGTCACCGTCTGCCATTCCCGGTCCCGCGACATTCCGTCCATCACGCGTCAGGCGGATATCCTCATCGCGGCCATCGGCCGGCCCGAGTTCGTCACGGCGGACATGGTGAAGGACGGCGTCGTGGTCGTCGACGTGGGCATCAACCGCGTGGAGGACCCCAAGGCGAAGAAGGGCTACCGGATGGTCGGGGACGTGAAGTTCCTAGATGTGGCCCCCAAGTGCCGCGCCATCACTCCGGTGCCGGGCGGCGTGGGGCCGATGACGCGGACCATGCTCCTGTGGAACACGGTGCAGGCAGCCAAGGCGGCCGCGCGCGCATGAAGGAGCGCGCCTTCAGGCCCGATGAGCGCGACTGGCGGATCATCGGGCTCCTGCGCAAGGGCGTCATCTCCAACAGCGCCATCGCGAAGGAGCTTTCGGTTTCCGAGGGCATGATCCGCCAGCGCATCAAGCGGATGCGCAGCATGGGGGCCATCGAGCTTCGCGGCTACATCAATCCGGAGATCCTCCCCGACAGGCAGATCGTGCTTCTGGGCGCCAAGGTGGCTTCCACGCGGCAGCTGGTGAAGAAGGCCGAGGAGGTGGCGGCCCTTCCCGACGTGCTCTCCGTATCCATCGTGTCGGGACGCTTCGACATCGTCATCGAGCTGCTGCTGGACTCCCACAAAGGACTGGTGCAGTTCCTCTCGGAGCAGTTGTCCCGCGTGGACGGCATTACGAGCACGGAAAGCTTCGTGGCCCTCAAGACCTACTCCAAGTTCGTCTGATCTTGTCGTAATCGATCGATTCTCTATCGTTTTCAACGAAATCCGTACTGCACGCCTTGACAATTCCCGATTTCGTGGGAAAATTCGCCTACCAGGAAAGGAAACCACGGAAATGAAGATCGGGTGCGTGAAGGAAATCAAGAAGCACGAATACAGGGTGGGCGTCACCCCGGGATGCGTGCGCGCCTATGTCACCGCGGGCCATTCGGTGAAGATCGAAAAGGGAAGCGGGCGGGACGCCGGATTCGAGGACAAGGAGTACGAGGCGGCCGGTGCCAAGGTCGTTACGAGCCGCAAGGAAATTTTCGATTCCAGCGACATGATCGTGAAGGTGAAGGAGCCGCAGCCCGAGGAATGCAGCCTCTTTCACGAAGGGCAGATCCTGTTCACCTACCTGCACCTTGCAGCCGACGAGGAGCTGACCAAGGAGCTCCTGGCGCGCAAGGTGAAGGGCGTGGCCTACGAGACCATCGAGACGGCCGACGGCCAGCTTCCGCTCCTGAAGCCCATGAGCCAGATCGCGGGAAGGATGAGCATCCAGGAGGGGGCCCGGTTCCTGGAGCGGCCGCAGGGCGGCCGGGGGGTGCTCCTCTCCGGCGTGCCCGGCGTGGAGCCGGGGAAGGTACTCATCCTGGGCGGCGGAGTGGTGGGATCCAACGCGGCCAAGGTGGCCCTCGGCATGGGCGCCCAGGTGACGCTCCTGGACGTCAACCTGGACCGCCTGGAGAAGCTGGACGACGTGTTCGGCGGACGCCTCACGACGCTCTACAGCAGCCGGGAGAACCTGGAAAAGGCCCTGGAGGAGAGCGACCTCGTCGTCGGGGCGGTCCTCATCCACGGCGCCAAGGCGCCGCGCCTGGTCTTGCGCGCGGACCTCGCCGGGATGAAAAAGGGGGCCGTCATGGTGGACGTGGCCGTGGACCAGGGCGGCTGCTTCGAGACCACGAAGCCCACCACCCATGACGATCCCGTCTTCACCGTGGACGGCGTGCAGCACTACTGCGTGGCCAACATGCCCGGCGGCGTCTCGCGGACCTCCACGCTGGCGCTCACCGCGGCCACCCGGTCCATCGGTGTCTCCATCGCCTCCCTCGGCCTGGAGGAGGCGGCCCGCCGCAACCCCAGCATCGCCAAGGGCGTGAACGTGTACGACGGGAAGATCGCCTACAAGGCCGTGGCCGAGGCCTTCGGGATGAAGTCCTCCGCCATCGCGGATCTGCTCCGCTAGGCCGCGGGAACCGCACCGGGCGCGCTTCAGGAGGACTGCAAGCCCGCCCGGTAGGCGGCCGGGGGAACCCCGGCGAGTTTCCTGAAGATCCTGTTGAAGTAGTTGTAGTCCTCGAAGCCCAGCCGCGGCACGATCTCCTTGATGGGGATCTCCGTTTCCGAAAGCAGCTTCTTCCCCTCCTCGACCCTCACCCGGTTCAGGTAGTTGCTGAACGTGAAGCCGGTCTTTTCCTTGAAGATCCTGCTGAAATGGTTGGGGGAGAGGTAGACGGCCCTGGCCACGTCGGCGAGCATCAGGGGCTGCCCGTAGTTCTCCCGGATGAATCCCTGGGCCCTGGCGACGATGTGGTCCCTGTGGGACGGGTGCGCGCCGCCTTCCCGGCCGTGCTCCAGTACGGAGAGGCTCAGGCGCTGCATGCCGCTCTGGAGGCGCATCCGGGCGTTCTCGGACTTCAGCAGCTCCCGTTCCCTGAAATGCAGCTCCGCCTGGAGCATCTTCTCGTTTTCCACCGCGAGGATGTGGTTGGCCATGAAACCCAGGAGCCTCACCCCGAGAAGGAAACGGTCCGGATCCAGGACCTTCACCTTCCGGTATTGTTCGTACAGCAGGCCCCGGGGAATCCCGAGGGGAGCCAGCTTCCCGTAGACCCTCCGGAAGTCCTCCTCGGAGGGCTCCGCCGTCAGGATCTGACCCGTGAGAAGCGCGCCCAGGTCGCGTCCCTTGTAGACGATGGGGATCACGGCGTTCAGCAGGTTGGCGTGGCAGGCGTAGACGCGGTTCTCCCCGCTGGACTTGGCCTTGCGCAGCGCGGCGCAGTCGCTGCGGACGCAGCGGCGGACCCCTTCCGGGACCGACTGGATGGTCCCGCAGTAGGGGGTCCTCTCCGTGATCGGGTAGAAATCGTATTCGTGCGCCGAGTACTGGAGGGAAAGGGCCAGGCCCGTGCTCGCGTGGAAGACCTCGCGGATCTCGTCCATGATGGGAAGATCCTTGAGGGACAGGACTGCCTGCTGCGTCATCGGTTCCTTCACGGCGGTGCGCAGTATAGCATGAACGCGGGCACGGGTCAGCCGAAGGGGCCGCGGCGGGACAGGGCCCGCCTCCTACTCCGTGACCTTGCCGCTCCGCGATCGGATCTCGTGCTGGGCGCTTTCCACGCCGTCCCGGTCCGCGTTGCGGTGCAGCTGCACCCTGGTCCCCACGGCCATGTCGGAGTCGAACGCGTAGCGCACCGACCGGTCCGCGGCATCCACCTCAACGGACGTCAGGGCGCATTGCCGGCGCCGCTTCACGTACGGAAGGATCTCCGAATGCCTGCGGTGCTCCAGGGTGTAGCGGGAAAGGAGCTTGTCCGCCTCCTTCCAGATTTCCTCCCATTCCTCGGGCTTCAGGCAGGCGATCCGCTGCTCATGGGTGAGCGTCTGGCCGTAGAACCCGGAGTCGATGCCCCGGCGCGCCTGCTCCGAGATGGTCTGGGCGATCTGCGGGATCCTGGTCCGCGGCGCCTCGTCCCAGAACACCGTGTTGCCCCAGAGGTAGTCGGCCTTCACGACGAAATCCGGGCTCTCCCGGGTCTTTTTCTCCAGCACGCAGTTGACGGCCAGGAAGTCGGGGCTCGCGGAAGGGTTGAACTGGAAATACCCGTTGTGGCCGAAGGGCGGCTGCGGATCAAGGGGCGGCTTCTTCTCGGGGACCTCGAACCATGCCGCGTCGAAGGGCAGGAAGTGCGTGACAAACTCGGCTCCCCTCGCCTTGAAGTACGGCATGGCCGCCAGGCTGATCTCCCCGAAGTGCGGGTGGATCCAGGGACTCGCCTTGAATCCCCATTTCCGCTCGTAGTGGTCCCAGCGCGCGAACCGCTCGTCCAGTTCCTTCCCGGTGAGCGGACGCTGGCCCAGATGGTCGAAGCAGAAGCTTTCATTGTACCGGAGGGCGTGGAATCCGACGTCGGCCCGGCCTTCCCTGTCGAGCTCCCGCAGTTTTTTCGAGTCGAGATCCGCCGTTTCATGCGCCACCTCGTCGATTGTGTCGGTGAACAGGCCCAGGTTGGGCTTCCACCCGTGGGCGCTCAGGGCGTCCACGTAGCGGAAGTGGTTGTAGGACCCGGAGCTGTCGTCGATGGCCATCGTCGCGAAATGCGGCATGGAGTAGGTGAGGAACGGCTTGCGGGCCGTCCAGAGCACGCTCTTCTGGAACACGTCGTCCAGGCCGCACGCGTGGCCCAGATGCTCCAGGGTGAACAGGCGCACGTCGAAGGGGAAAAGGATCGTCCTTCCCTTGCCCGCTTCCCCGCAAAGCAGGAGGGGATGGCCGGATTCCGAACCGACGAGGTCCGTGGACGATTTGGGAAGGATGCTGTACGGCACCGGCTTGTCGCTCCGCACGACCTCCCCCACCGGCCGTGTCCAGGTGAGGTAATGGTCATTGCGCAGCGTCGACACGGTACGGAATGCGGAATTGGAGACCGAAGTGGGATCGACGCGGAAGAGCTTCAGGACCGCGCCGGGAAGCTCCTGGACCCGGGGCTCGTAGGCGAGGAGGCCCAGGCCCTCCTGCACGGCCTGCAGCATTTCCGACACGGAGGAGGGGGAGAGGCGGCCCATGCTTCCCGGCTGGGGGAAGAGCACGGCGGCCAGGCGGGCGGCTTCCGTCCGGAAGAAGCCGTCCGGGACCCCGCGCTCCAGCGAAAGGATCCGGAAGGGAATTCCCTGGAAACGGAACGCGGAAAGCACGGCCTGTTCCAGGACGGCGGCGGCCTCCGGACTTTCGTCATGGATCAGGACGGCGACGACGCCGTTGCCCCGGGTCTCTCCCGCTGTTTTCATCTCACGCCCCCAACTCTTTGAGGGACTCGATGATGGAATCGGCCAGGTAGTCCAGCTGCTCCCGGGAAAGCCCGTAGATGGGAAGATGCGTGAAGCGGTCCGGGTAGACCTCTTCCGTCACGGGACAGGAGGCGGCGATTTTCGCCTGGTCGTATCCCATCTGGCGCAGGACCTCGAACTTGTACAGCGGCGCGAAGTGGGGGATGCTCGTCACGCCCTTCTTGTCCAGCTTGTCCCGCAGGGCCACCATGCCGCCCCGCACGATCTTGGGGTCCACCTGCAGCAGGTAGAGATGGAACGTGGGTTCCGTTCCCGCTTCCCCCATGGGCTGGGTGGAGAGGCCGCGGCACCGGGAGAGGCGGTCGTTGAGGTAGCGCGTGTTTTCCCGGCGTTCCTTGAGGATGGCGCCGTAGCGGGAAAGCTGGCGGATGAGGCCCAGGGCCTGGATCTCCGTGGTGGACGCGTTTCCGGCCACGAAGGGGCCGAATTTCCCGGGAAGGGCCTCCACGTCGTAGAACCAGTTGGGCAGCTTCTTCTGAGGGTTCACGCCCAGGAAACGGGCCGACTTCATCAGGGCGCCCGACATGACGGATGAGGCGAGGATGCCGCCCTCCCCGAAGGACGTGATGTTCTTCACCTCGTGGAAGCTGAAGGCCCCGAAGTGGCCGATCGTGCCGAGCCCTCGGCCCTTGTATTTCCCGCCGAATCCGTGCGCGGCGTCCTCCAGCACCAGGATGCCCTTCTCTTCGGCCAGCTTCATGATCGGGTCCATGTCCACCGGATAGCCTCCGATGTGGACCGGAACGATCATCTTGGTCCTTTCCGTGATCTTGCGGGCCACGTCCGCCGGGTCCATGTTCAGAGTGCGGGGATCCACGTCGGCGAACACCACCTTGGCTCCCACGGCGAGGGGATAGGCCATGGTGGCGATGAAGGTGATGGCCGGCACGATGACTTCGTCGCCGGCGCCCAGGTTGGCGTAACGGAAGGCGATCTCGAATCCCGCGGTGCAGTTGGTGACGAAGGTGCTCCCGTTCGTGCCGAGGAAGGCGTCCACCTTCCCTTCCAGCTCGGAGACCTTTCCGGCCAGGGAGAGTTTCTTGGGCGGCTGTCCGTACCTGGAAAGGCCGTGCACCGCCTTCTCCACGTCCTTCAAGGCCGCGTCGTACTCGGCGCCCTGGCCCTGCATCAGGAACTTCACGACGTCGATGACGTCCTCCGCCCGGTAGGATTCCCCCACGGCCGCCCAGGGAACCTTGTTGTCCCCGGTGTTGTAGCGGAAATCCGTCGCCGTTTCCTTCTTCATGTCGCCTCCCCGCTGCCGCCCTCGGCGGCAGTCATGTTGCCATGATATGCCTTTTGCCGGAATTCGTCTCTGCACAATTCCTCCCAAGTTCTGGCTTTTTCCGACATGGAGGGGCCGCGGAAAATTCCTGCGGCACCTTGTCCTCCAGGGCCGATCCGGGCTACAAAAACGTGCGTGGAAAGGGGGATGCGGATGGACGATCTGAAGGTCTTCATGGGCAATTCCAACAGGCCATTGGGAGAGGCCATCTGCCGGCACCTGGGGATCCGGCCCGGGGACGTGCATATCAGCAAGTTCTCCAATGACAACATCTTCGTCCAGCTGAACGAATCCGTGCGGGAGAAGGACGTGTTCATCATCCAGTCCCTCTACCCGAATCCCAGCGAGGGCGTCCTGGAGCTCATGCTGCTGTGCGACGCGGCCCGCAGCGCCTCCGCCCGCCGGATCACCGCCGTGATCCCGCACTACTCCTACGCGCGCTCCGACAAGAAGGACAAGCCGCGGATCTCCATCGCCGCGCGCCTCATCGCGGACGTGCTGGTGACCTCCGGCGCGCACCGCTTCGTCACCATGAACCTGCACTCGGACCAGGTCCGCGGCTTTTTCTCCGTACCCACGGATCATCTGTTCTCGGAACCCGTGATCTGCGAATACCTGAAGGGCCTGGACCTCTCCCGCACCACGGCCCTGCTCGACCTGGGCCAGGAGAAGCGGCAGGGCAACTTCGCCAAGAGGCTTTCCATGCCCCTCGCGATCATCAACAAGGAGCGGATCAGCGACACGGAGGTCAGCATCAAGCACTTCATCGGGGACGTGAAGGGCCGTGACGTGATCCTGTTCGAGGACGAGATCAGCCGGGGCACCTCCCTGCTCGCGGCGGTGCGCCGCATGAAGCAGGAGGGGGCGCGTGACGTGAGGATCGTCTGCACGCACGGCCTTTTCTGCGGGCCGGCGCTGGACTACATCCGCGACGAGGCGGTCCGGGAGGTGATCACGACGGACACCGTGAACTTCCCGCCGGAGAGGAGGATCCCCAAGATCACGGTCCTCTCCGTGGCCCCCCTCTTCGCCGAGGCCATCCGGCGGATCCACGGCGGCCAGTCGGTGAGCGTGCTATTCGAGTAGGAGGGCGGTGAGGATCCTGACGAAGGCCTCCGTGCGCCTGCGGAGGTCCTCCAGGAACGGATTGTCGTCCAGGCTCCCGACGACGGCCTCCATCTCCGCCTCGCTTTCGTAGACCATCCTGCGGAACGGGTCCTCGTAGTCCTTGCGCCGGGAGGCGTGTGCCGCCTCCGAGATGGAGGAGGCCATGGTCCGCATGGAGGCGAGCAGGGACCGCCAGGCCTCCCGGTCCATGGCGGGGACCGATACATCCAGCGCCTGTTCGATGGCAAACAGCCCGTAGCGCGCCTTCCGCCGCGGATAGGCGGCCCAGAGCTCGTTGTAGCGTCCGTGCACCGCGTCCCAGCCGTCCAGCCTCCCCGAAACGACGTCCGCCCGCAGGGCCTCCGCGTCCTCCGCCGGGACGATCTGGCCGCCCAGGTTGGTCCAGCGTTCCGCCAGGGGCTCCCGGTAGAGCTCTTCGACGTCGCGGAGGAACCCTTCGAGGCCCGCCTTGGGGTCCGGGAAGCGGTCCAGGAACGTCTTCACGCCGAAGTAGGCCGTGAAGTCCCGGTATTGCCTCCATCCGCGGCCGGGCCTCTCGATCCTTCCGCCGAACCGCTTCATGGCCTCGGGGTCCTCCAGGGCGGCCTCTTCCCCCGGCGCGGCGGCGAGGAGATTGCGGCCCACCTGCCGGAGGGCCGTCCGGGGCAGGTCCGCGCTGCCTCCCGCCGCGCGGGCGGCCAGCAGCTCCAGGCGTTCCATGGCATCCAGCATCTCCTGCGCCGTGTCGGGGGCGAGGTAGTCGGTCTCGATGTTCTGCTCCTTCAGCCGCCGCGTGTCGCGTTTCGCGAACTTCCAGGAGTTGCGGGCCATGGCGTACATGTTGTGGACGAACCAGTAGGCGGGCATCACGTGCACCGCGTCGTCCTTCCTGTCCAGGAACACGAGGGAGAACGGGTAGCGGATGTCCAGCTCGTAGGAGTAGGAGCCCTTGGCCACGAGGCTGAAGGAGGCGAACCGGCTGTCGTGCTTGAAGCTGGTGCACAGGCCGGGCCAGAATCCCCGCCCCGCCACGATCTCCCCGTCGGGGGCGCGCGAATTGTGGTTGGAGCCGATGGTGGCGCCCGCGGCGATGTTGGACTGTCCCAGGACCGTGGCGGCGACGAGGAAGGAATTGTTGTGGTGCTGCTCGTGGAAGGGGAAGACCAGGTTGTTCAGGATCTCGCAGCAGGAGACCGTGGAGTTGTCCCCCAGAACGGAGTTCAGGAGGCGTGCGCCGTACTTCAGCTGCACGTTGCGGCCCGTGACGAAGCGGATGGCCTTGGCCTCGTAGAAGATCCGGTTCCCGTAGCCCACGATGCCGTTCACCAGCTCCACGCCCTCCCCGATCTGCGTGCTTTCCTCCGCCGAGGAAAGGATGGTGATGTTCTTCAGCTTCCCCGCGCCCTTCACGTACGCGTCCGTGCCCACCTTCACGTCCTTCAGGATGCCGCAGTCCTTGAGGACGGAGCGGTCCCCCACCTCCCCGTAGAAACCGCGGTGAGCGCTGCAGCGGGCTTCCGTGAAGGCGACCAGGCGGGAGAGGAAGTCCGCGTCGTCGCGGTGCCTCGACCAGATCCACGCGTCCGCGGGAAGGAGGCCCTCGAAGGGAAGGATCCTCCTGCCGGCGCTCTCATTGCAGATCTCCAGCCAGATGCGCACATCCTCCGCCTCCCCTTCCTTCACGATGCCGTTTCCGAACTTGGCATGGTTGGTGCATAACATCTCGTCGATGTTGAAGAGGATGCAGTGGTCTCCGATCACGTAGTGGGCCAGGTAGTGCACGTCCCGGATGGCCACGTTGTCGCCGATGCGGCAGGAGACGATGGTGGAGTTGCGCAGGCCGACGGGCAGGCGGAGGTCATTGTATTCGATGGAGAGGGGCTCCAGGTCCCCCAGGCAGACCCTGCCGAAAAACTCGCAGTTGAAGACCAGGCTGGGGTTGAACGCATCGGTGACCAGGATCTCGTCCCAGCTTTCCGCCGTATTGTTGTTCTTCACGAGGGCCGCGATCTCCTCGGCGTGCAGCGCCCTGTGCATGCCATGCTTCGGCGGGGTCATGCAGCGGTACGGGTCCCCGCCTTCCCCGTCGAACTCCGTCGGGATGAAGTGGCGGGAGAATTTGGCGATCGGCTCCAGGATGACATTGTTGGGCATGCGGGCTCCTTCGGTTCGGGACAAACGGCCGGCGTTCGATTATACTATCGGCGTCCGCGCGGGATCATTGGAGGGAAAGCATGCCGATCAAGGTTCTGGTCACGAGGGATTTTCAACAGATGAGCGCCGTCGCGGCGGATGCCGCCAAGCAGATCATCCGGCGCACGCTCGCGGGGGGGAAGGAGGCGGTCCTGGGACTGGCCACCGGGAGCTCTCCCACCGGCCTCTACAGGCTGCTGGCCAAGGCGGCCAACGCCGGGGAGTTCGACGCGGGCAGGATCCGCAGTTTCAACCTGGACGAATACGTCGGCCTTCCGGGCGACAATGCCCAGGAACGCGTCCTGCACCCGGAAAGCTATTCGTACTTCATGATCCAGGAGTTCTTCTCGCTGCTCTCGAGGAAGTTCGCGGAGACCAGCGTCCCCTACGGCGCCCTGATCGACCCGGACCGCTTCGAGGCGGAGAGGAAGGCCCATCCCGGGGACTGGAAGCTGGTGGGCGGTTCGGCCGGGAAGTCCGTCGTCATCCGCGATCATGCCGAATCGGAGTACCTGGCCTGGATCCGCAGGGACGTCCTGGAAGCCTACGAGAAGAAGATCAAGGCGCGGGGCGGCATCGACCTCCAGGTGATCGGTTCCGGGGGGAAGGGCCACGTGGCGTTCCACGAAGCCGGCATTCCCTTCCAGGGAAGCCGGGTCCTCCTGGTGAAGATCGAGGAGAACACGATCCGCAATGCGGTGGCCGACGGGCACTTCCCCTCGGACAAGGAATGCCCGCGTTTCGCCGTGAGCCTTGGGGCGGAGCTGGTCTACGAGGCGCGTCACGTGCTCTTCCTGGCCAGCGGGGAGAGGAAGCGGGTTCCCGTGGCGCGCTCCCTGCTCGAGGACGTGAGCCCCGAGGTCCCCATCTCCTACGGCCAGGAATACGCCAGGAAGGGCGGGGACCTGCTGTATGTCGTCGACGCGGCGGCCGGGGCGGATCTGCTGAAGTCCGCTTCCGTTCTTGCTTCCCGAAACGTGGAACTGGAGGATCTCCGTGGCTGAGTTGAACGCTTTCCACTCCTACTACTGCTTCCCCGGAGGGAAGCACAAGGCCCTCACCATGAGCTACGACGACGGGCAGGTGCATGACAGGCGCCTCGTGGAGATCTTCAACCGCCACGGCATCAAGGGGACCTTCCACCTGAACTGCGGCCTGATGGACATGGCGATCCGCGTCCCCAGGGAGGAGGTGAAGTCCCTGTACGCGGGCCACGAGGTGTCCGCCCATACGTGGAGCCACCCCACCATCGCGCGCTGCGCGGACTCCCAGGTCGCCCAGCAGGTGTTGGAGGACAGGCGGGGCCTGGAGGCCCTGACGGGCTATCCGGTGCGGGGCATGTCCTACCCCAACGGCTCCCAAAGCCCCTCCCTGCGGGAGATGCTGCCCCACCTGGGCATCGAGTACTCCCGCACCGTGGACTCGACGGGCGGATTCAAGCTGCCCGAGGATTTCATGAAATGGGACCCCACCTGCCATCACACGAAAGACCTGATGGATCTGGGCCGCCAATTCCTCGCCTTGAAGAAGAGGCAGTACCTCTACCTCATGTACGTCTGGGGCCACAGCTACGAGTTCGACATCCAATCCAACTGGAACCTGATGGATGAGTTCTGCGCCATGACCGGCGGCCAGGAGGACGTCTGGTATGCCACCAGCATCCAGATCGTGGACTGCATGCGCTCCTGGGAGGCCCTCCGTTTCAGCGCGGACGGCTCCATGGTCCTCAATCCCAGCGCCTGCGCGGTATGGCTGGAGGTGAAAGGCGTGGCGAAAGAGGTGCCGGGCGGCGCCCAGGTCTCCCTGGGCTGAGCCTCAGGCTTCCGCCGATCCCCGCCGCGCGCGGATGCCGTGCTGCCGCGTCTCCACCATGCCGTTGTCCTTGTCGGCATGCACCTGGAGGAACGTCCCCACGCAGTCGTCGCCCGTGAACTCGTAGCGCGGCGCCCCGCCGCAGGCCGGGATCTCCACGGAGGACAGCGTGGCGCCTGCGCGCCTTTTCATGTAGTCCATGCAGTCGCTCAAGCGGCGGTGCTCGATCGGATAGCGCTCGAGGAGCCTTCCCGCCTCCTGCCACAGGGCCTTCCATTCGGCCGGCTTCAGGCAGGCGATGCGCTGCTCGTGCGTGGCCGCGTCCCCGTAGAAACCCGCATCGAGGCCCCGGCGCACCTGTTCCGCGATCGTGCGGGCCGCCTCCTGCAGGCGGGTATCCGGCGCCTCGTCCCAGAACACGGTGTTGTTCCAGAGGTAGTCGGTCTTCGCGACGTAGGCCGTGCTCTCCCGGGTCTTCCTGTCCAGGATGCTTTCGAAGGTGGTCAGCTCCGGGAACTCCGGGATGGCCTGCATGTAGTAGCCGCCGTGCCCGAAAGGCGCGAGGGGCGGCAGGGGCGGGACCTTCGTCGGCACGTCGAACCATCCCGCGTCGAAGGGCAGGAGCCAGGTGAGGAAGCGGATGCCGCGCTCCCTGTAGTAGGGGACGGCGTTCCTGCCGATCTCCCCGAAGTGCGGATGCGCCCAGGGCCCGTGCTTGAAGCCCCATTTCTTCTCGTAATGGTCCCAGCGCGCGAAGCGGTCCGCGAGTTCCCCGGGGCCCAGGGGCTTCTGGCCCAGGTGGTCGAAACAGAAGGACTCGTTGTAGCGCAGGCCGTGGAAGACCACCTCGAGGGTCCCCGCCTCGACGCCCTCGCGCAGCTTCTTCGCGTCCTCCCCCACGTTTTCGTGCGCCACCTCGTCCACGGCGTCGGCGAACACGCAGAGGGACGGCTTCCATCCGTGGGCGTTCATGACGTCCACCCAGCGGAAGTGGTTGTATCCCCCGGAGCAGTCGTCGATGCCCAGGCCCGCCATGGGGGGCATCATGTAGGTGAGGAAAGGCTTGCGCGCGGCCCAGACGACGCTGCGCGTGAACACGTCGTCCATGCCGCAGGCGTGCCCCAGGTGCTCCATGGTGAAGAGGCGCGCGTCGAAGGGGAAAAGCACGATGCGGCCCTTTTCCACCCGCGCGGCGCGTACCAGGGGCCAGCCGGACTCCGTGGAGAGGAATCTTTCCGCGGGCGGCACGTCGAAAGGCAGGCGGCCGCACTCGAGCGGCGCGTCCATCTCCAGCCTCTCCCCGACGACGCGCAGCCAGCCGATGTAATGGTCGCGGCTTCCCGTAACCAGGAACTTGAAAGACCCCCGCGCAGGGTCGAGGCCGGAAAGGCCGGCGAGGCGCAGGATCTCAGCGGGGATCTCCGCCGGGCGGGAATCGTAGGCCACGAGGCCGAGTCCCGAGCGCACGGCGGCGGCAAGGTCCCTCTGCGCGGCGGAGGACAGGTGACCGAGGCTTCCCGTCTGGGGCAGGAGCACGGCCGGGAGGGCGCCTGCGGCGGAGGAGAAGAATCCGTCCGGCAAGCCGCCCATCGCGAGCAGACGGAAGGGGATGCCGAAGTGCCGCAATGCGGCCAGCGTCGACCTCTCCAGCGTCGCGAGCGCCGCGGCGCTTTCGTCATGGATCAGGACGGCGACGGCGCCGTTGCCCCCGGTTTCTCCATTGTGTTCCATGGATGAGCCTCTTTCCGCGGTTTCAGCCTTTGAGCGATCCGACGATCATGCCCTTCACGAAGTACTTCTGCAGGAAGGGATAGAGCAGCAGGATCGGCAGAGTACTCACGATGATCACGGCGGAGCGGACCGTTGCCGCCGGAGGAGGCGTCGTGGCCATGTCCGCCAACACGCTCTGGTTGAGGTCCTGGTTGGACATGGACAGCACGATGTTCCGCATGATCACCTGGATGGGCAGTTTCGTGGTTCCGTTGATGTAGATGGAGGCATCGAACCAGGAGTTCCAATGCCAGACGGCGTAGAAAAGCCCGATGGTGGCGAAGATCGGCATGCTCAGGGGCACCACGATGCGCAGGAGCACTGTCCCCGCGTTGGCTCCGTCGATGAAGGCGGACTCCTCCAGGCTCTCCGGGATCTGGGCGAAGAAGTTCTTCATGATGATGAGCCACCAGGCATTGATGAGGCTGGGGAAGACCATGGACCAGACCGAATCCACGAGGCCCAAACTCTTGACCAGCAGGTAGCTGGGCACCAGGCCGCCGTAGAAGACCATGGTGATGAAGACCATGGTGATGATGCCATTGCGGCCCGGGATGCCCTTCTTGGCGATCCCGTAGGCTAACATGGCGGTGAAAAGCAGGTTGCATGCCGTGCCCACGACGACGCGGAAGAGGGTGATCTTGTAGGCGTTCAGCAGGATGGAACCCTGGGTGAGAAGGACCCTGTAGGCGTCGAAGTCGATCTTCTGCGGGAACAGGATCAGGCTGCCCCTACGGGCGTACTCCGCGCTGCTCACGAAGGAGGTGGAGAGCACGATGAGGAAGGGGATGAGGAACAGGAGCGTGAGGAGCGTGAGCACCACGTAGTTCACGCCCTGGAACACGTATTCGCTGGTCTTCGGCTTGATGGTCCTGGAGTGTTTCATCACCAGATGCCCTCCTGGCCCATCTTCCTGGCGAGGGCGTTGGTCCCCACGATGAGCGTCATCGCGATGACGGACTTGAACAGGCCCACCGCGGTGGAGAAGGAGTACTTCATGTTGATGAGGCCTTCCCTGTAGACGTAGGTGTCGATGATGTCGGACACCTGGTAGACCGACGGGGAATACAGGAGCAGGATCTGCTCGAAGCCCGCGTCGAGGAGCCCGCCGACGGCGAAGATGAACATGATCACGATCACGTAGGCGATGGAGGGCAGCGTGATGTAGAGCGTCTGTTTCCAGCGGCCCGCTCCGTCCACGATGGCCGCCTCGTAGAGCTCCGGGTTCGTGCCGCTCAGGGCCGCCAGGTAGATGATGCTGCCCCAGCCCATGTTCTTCCAGACGTCGGAGACCACGAGGATGGTGCGGAAGTACTTGGGCTCCCCGAGGAAATAGATCGTCTCGCCTCCGAACTTCTTGATGATCTCGTTGAACACCCCGCCGCTCGTGGAAAGCAGCGTGGAGACCAGGCCCGCCAGCACCACCATGCTTATGAAGTGGGGCAGGTAGCTGATGGTCTGGGTCACCTTCTTGAACCGGATGCCCCAGGCCTCGTTCAGCATGAGGGCGAGGAGGATGGGGGCCGGGAAGCCGAACAGGAGCTTCAGGCCGCTGATGGCCAGGGTGTTTCCGATGATGTTCCAGAAGTAGTAGGACCGGAAGAAGTTGATGAAATGAGTGAACCCGATGTACGGAGCCGTGACCATGGCCCAGATCCCGTCGAAGGGCATCACGTTCTTGAAGGCGATCGTGATGCCGTACATGGGTACGTAGCGGAAGATTATGAAATACAGGATGCCTCCCGCCATCAGGGCGTAGTGCATCCTGTACCGCGCCATCCTACCTCGGAGGCTCGAGCCGCCGGCAGCCTTCATCTTTTCTTCCTCCAGTCAAAAAACCGGTCCCGGCACTGGGCCGGGACCGTGTCGAATCCTTGGAAAATGGGGTCTGCCGGGCCTATTTGCCGGTGACGCGCTTGTATTCCGCGCTGTACGCCTCGATCCACTTGTCGAGGCCCGCGCCGTAGAGTTCCTTCACGAACTGGTCGTACTCGGCCATGGGGCGCTGTCCCAGGATGAATTTGGCGATCCCCTCGTCCCGCATGCGCTGGATGTCTCCCTCGTTGGTGCAGATGGCCATGATCTTGTTCTTGTCGTACATGGCGGACACGCCGTAGTCGCTGGGCTTCTTCAGCTGGTCGAGCTTGGTGAGGCCCTGCTTCACCCAGGCGGATTCCAGCTGGGCGGAAGGGGCGGTGGCCACCGTGCTGAACTTGATGGACCAGGCGAAGCTCGGGTTGGCCTGGAACTCCCCGATGTAGCGCTCATTGGGAAGCTTTTCCCAGATGATGGGCGTGGAGTTCTTGTCGATGAAGCGCCAGCTCTTGCCCTCGAGGCCGTAGCAGCAGGTGAGGTAGGTGACGATGTCGCTCTTCACGAAGTCGATGTACTTCATGGCCGCTTCGGGGTTCTTTGACTTCTTGGCGATGCAGGTTCCGGCCAGGGACATGTCCTCCACGCTCGCCATCACGCCCTTGGGACCGGTGAGGTCCTGGAGGGGCACGTAGTTTGCGTCGGGCACGTTTTTCTTGAGGTTCGTGATGCCCTGGGTCAGGCGGGTGTACCACACGGCCGAGGAGCCCACCTTGTTGGCCATGACCAGCTCCGCGTGGGCGTCGCGGCTCAGGCTGAGGATCTCCTTCTGCATGTAGCCCTTGGCGTACCAGTCCGCCATCTTGGCCACGTAATCCCGGAACTGGGGGTGCAGCTCGACGGGCTTCAGCTTGCCGTCGCTGGGATCCACCCAGTCGGTGAGCCCGAGGTTGCCGTATCCCACTCCGGTGAACCCGCCGGAGAAGATCTTTCCGAGGTAGAACTGGCCGCGCTGTCCGGAGGCCAGGGGGATGGTGGCGCCGTTTCCGGCCGGGTCCTTCTCCTTAAAGGCTTTCAGGACCGCTTCGTACTCGTCGATGTTCGTGGGCATCTTCAGGCCGAGCTTGTCCGTCCAGTCCTTGCGCAGGTAGAGGATGTACGGATTGAGCGGGGGCGTGCCGGGCAGGGCCCAGATCGTCCCGTCGGAAGTGCTCATTGTGCGCCAAGCGTCGGGCCACAGCCAGGAGGTCTTGGTGTTCTTGCCGTACTTTTCCAGCAGGTCATTGAGGGGCTGGAGGGCGCCGGCGGTCTGGTAGACGCGCCAGTCCGAAATGGCGCCGAAGATGTCGATCTGGTCCCCGGCGGCCAGGAGAAGGTTCAGCTTGGTCTCCGCTTCCGCGGTGTTCTTGGGGGCGATGATGGTCTTCACGCTGATCCCCGTCTTGGCCAGGATCATGTCGTAGATTTCCTTGTAGTCCGCCGGGTCGCTGGCCGGGACGGACGCGAGCTGCGGCGTTCCGGTGTTGGCGTAGATCCAGATCTCCACGGGCTTCGCGGCCTTGGCGGCTTCCGTGGTTCCCTTGGCCCAGGCGGCGCCTGCCACGACGAGCAGCAGGCACAGCACTGCCGACGTCTTGGCGATCGTTCCGAGACTCCGTTTCATGGATACCTCCTCTTTCTTGGTGAAATCGCGGGTCGGCCGGCCTTTCCGACCGATCCCGCATCATACAACCTATATTTTGCGTCGGCAATACGCGCAGCCGGACGACTCCGGTCAGCGGACCTTCAAATGCTCCCAAAGGTCATACTGCTCGATGTTCAGGGCCTCGTGATAGGCGTACCCGTCGAATTGCGGCGCGTATTTTCTTGCCACGGACGCGATGAGGTCCGGGTTCTTGGTCTCCTTGTCCGCGGCGTTGTACCAGGGAAGCTCGTTGCGCCAGTCCCAGAGGCGGAAGCCCGCGAAGACCGGGACGCGCTTGCGCACCTCCGCGTACTGCGCCTTCACCCTGCGGAACCACAGCTCGTTCTGGTCCAGGATCGCTTCCCCGGCCGCAACGATCAGGCCGTCGATGAGCCTGTCCCCGGACCAGGTCTCGTAGTCCAGCTTCATGTGGCCCATGGGGGAGATGTTCATCATGGAGTAGCCGTCGCTGTGGATGCCGGTCCAGAGGGGGACCTTGCGGCCGTGGACGGCGGCGGAAGCCTCCCTGAGGAAGGAGGTGAAATGCTCGCCCTGCAGGTCGTAGAGCGCGAGCTTGTCGAAGTCCGACTTCAGGATGTCCACGCCGTGGCGCTTCCTGTACTCCTCCACGATCGGTGCATTGTAGCCGAAATCGTCCAGGTCCCGGCTCTCATTGCCGAAGCGCGCGTGGCTTCTCGTGCAGAGGTACATGCCGTCGATGTCGTAGCCCAGCACTTCCCGGATCTCCCGCATTCGGTATTCCCGGACTTCAGGGTAGGCGTAGCAGAGGGCCCCCCGCAGGTAGCGCTTCTGGTCCCGGCTGCGCCACGTGAACTCCGGATGCTCCAGCACGAAATCGCTGATCAGGCCCGGCAGGGCGTCCTCATCCATGAGGGTGATCCAGGGGAACACCTTGAGGCCATGCGCGTGTCCCAGCCGGCAGGCGGCCTCCAGGGGATCGAACTGGCGGAGGATCCGCACCATGTTGAACGCATTGGGGCTCTTTACGTACTTGGCCGCGTACCACGGGCGGACCTTGCTGCGCCAGGCGGCCACGCCGCAGATGGAAAGGCGCCAGAGCACCGTGGTGACGCCGTGCGCGGCGCATTGGGCGAAAAGGGCGTCGATGCGTTTCTCGTCGTACAGGGACGAGGAATACAGGACCAGGTCGTAGTAATCGACATTGACGATGAACTCCTTCATCGTTTCCCTCCTTGATGATGCCGGGCCGTCATGCGGAGTATGGGAACCGGGTGGGAAGCCTATGCCGCAGGTCGGTGATCAGGGATGACGCCCGCAGGGCATCCGTTACCTGATCGGCATTTCCCGGGAAGTCTAAAACACCGGCATTACCGCGTCAATGATTATGTTCTGGAGAAATCGGGGGCAGGCGGGCGGTTTTATGCTAAAGACGGCGCCCGGCGGCACGGCCGGGCACCTGGGGGAACAGATCACCTGCTGGAAGCGCGGTAGCGGTCCCACTGGACCTGGCGTACGTTAAGCACCGTTTCGATGTTCATTTTCCTGAGGGTCTCGAGGTATTTGTCGAAGTTGGCCAGGCTCTCCGCCCCCGTGATGAACTTCAGGTCCATCTCGTCCACGTAGGTGTTGATGTCGGTCATGTACTGGTTTTCCACCGTGGACTCATTGGGCAGGTAGTAGAGGAACGGCCAGGGGGAGCGCATGAAGGGAAGCACCTGCCTGTCGAAGGCCACGTGCCAGGCGGGAAGCAGCGTGTCCGTGGCGGCGGTGGACTGGCGCAGGGGAACGTTGACCGCGTTGATGCCGAACTTTTGGATGAAGTCGTTGTTCCTGCCCTGTTCTGTGAACTGCTTCTTCCCGTTGGCCAGGGTATAGGTGATCCCTTCGATCCCGTAGACGTACAGCTCCTGCGCCTCGTCGCCCACGGCGAAGTCGAGGAACCTGAAGGCCACCTCCGGGTTTTTACAGTCCTTGGAAATGCCGAACATCCCGCTGATGGGGTTGCGGCCCAGGTAGAACTGGTCCCCGTGCGGCCCCTTGAGGGGAAGGATCCCCTTCACCACCGGCGTCTCGCGGTTGTAGTCCTTGAACTGGGCGCTGAAGGTGGAGGACATGTGCCAGCTGAAGTCGAACGCCGTTCCCGTGATGTTTTGCGCGAAACGGGCGATGATCTGGTCCCGGGTCGTCGTGGCGAAGGAGGATTCCAGGAGGCCCTCCTTGTACAGGCCGTTCAGGTAGGTGAGGTATTCCTTGTAGGCCGGCTCCAGGAAGGCGAAGTGGGCCTTCCCGTCCTTGTCCCCGTAGAAGCGGCTGGCCAGGTTGATCCCGAAGATGGGGCTGAATCCGTAGGCGACGTTGCCCTTGGTGATGGAAAGCGGGATCTCGTCCTGCTTGCCATTGGCGTTGGGGTCGCCGGATTTGAACCGGCGCAGCATGGCCGTGAACTCCTCCAGCGTCGCGGGCTCGGAGAGGCCCACCTGCTTCAGCCAGCGGAGGTTCACCATGAAGCAGGGCTGATAGTTGTTGGCCAGCGCCGTCTGCGGCACGTAATACATCTTCCCGTCCGGCGTGGTGAGGCTGGCCTTGGCTCCGGCCAATTCGCCGGCATAGAGCTTCTTCAGGTTGACGCCGTACCGGGCGTACAGGTCGTCGATGGGGATGAAGAGCTTCCCCTGGATGTACTTCATCGTGGGATCCTGGTCCGGAAGGTACACGATGTCGGCCAGGCCCTGTCCGGCGGCCAGACGCGGGCTCACGGCGTCCTTGTAGTTGCCGGGAGGCAGGAGCTGCCAGTCGATGGTGACCCCCGCGCGCTTCGTCAGTTCCTGGATGACGGGCGCGACGGCCAGATCCACGCTGCTGTAGTAGGCGTTGGTGGCCAGGATGGAGAGGGTGACGGGCTTGTCCGTGACCGGTCCGGTCCCGGTGTACTGGAAACCGCCGGCCGGCCTGGCGCCCGCCGCGGCACCGCTTTCCTTGGACCCTCCGGCCCAGGAGACCGCGGCGGCCGTCAGGACGCAGAGAAGAAGAACCGCGAATCGTTTCATTGCATTGTCCTCCTTGATTCTCTTCGTTTCATTCCCGGTTCGTCGGACCGTGCCTGTCGGACGAAGCCTCCTTTCCCGGACGTTTCCGGCATCCGGCCCGCCGAATCCCATGGACGCTCATCCCTTGACCGCCCCCAGCATGATGCCCTTCACGAAGTACTTCTGGATGAAGGGGTAGAACGCGATGATGGGAACGATGGATACCACGATGGAAACGTAGCGGATCTGGATGGAGGATACCGCCAGGGCCTCCGCAGCCATGTTTCCGCCGAGGCGCTGTAGGACCTCCGGGGACGCCATGATCAGCACCCGTCTGAGGAAGATCTGCAGGGGCTGCAGGTCCTGCCTGCCCAGGAACAGCAGCGCGTGGAAAAAGTCGTTCCAATGCCCCACGGCGTAGTAGAGCGTGAGTACCGCCAGGGTGGGGGTGATGAGCGGCATGGCCACCTTCAGGAGCGTCGTGAAATCATTGGCCCCGTCGATGGAGCAGCTCTCGAAGATCTCCGGCGAGATGCCCTCGAAGGCGGAGCGGCAGATCATGATGTTGAAGGTGCTCACCAGGACGGGAAGCACCATGACCCATCGGGTGTTGTAGAGGCCCAGCCTGGTGATGATGATGTACAGGGGGATCAGGCCGCCGGAGAAGTACATGGTGAACGTGATGAAGAAGTTCAGGGGCCGGCGCAGGAAGAACCGCCTGCGCGACAGGGGATAGGCGGCCAGGCACGTGGCGGCGATGTTGCAGAAGGTCCCCACCACCGTGTACCAGAGGGTGTTGTAGTAGGACCTCCAGACCTCGGGGTATCGGATCACCATCCTGTATCCCTCGAGGCTCAACTCACGCGGAAAGACGCTGATGGTCAGGCGGTTGATGGCGTCCACGGAGCTCAGCGACACCGAGAGGACATGGAGGAACGGCAGCAGGGTGACCACGACGGCGATGACGACGAGGGCGTAGACGAGGAAATAGAAGAGCCTGTCTCCGCGGGAGCGGGCCCGGATGCGCCTCCATGCGTTTGCTCCTACCACAGGGACATCTCCGTGATGCGCCGGCTGGCCGTGTTGGCGGCGAACACGACGGCGAAGTTGATGAGGGAGTTGAAAAGGCCCACGGCGCTCGCGTAGCCGAAGTTCTGCAGCTCGATGCCCTGCCTGTACACGTATGTGGAGATGACGTCGGCGGTCTCGTAGAGGGCGGGATTGTAGAGCAGGTACACCTTCTCGAAGCCGACGCTCATGATGCCGCCCAGGGAGAGGATCAGGACCACGACGATGGTGGTGCTCATGCCAGGCAGTGTCACGTGCCGGAGCTCCTGGAGCTTTCCGGCGCCGTCGATCCGGCAGGCGTCGTAGAGCGCCGGGTCGATGCCCAGGATGGCGGCGATGTAGATGATGGAACTGAACCCGAAGCTCTGCCAGATGCCCGACACGGTGTAGATGCCGCGGAACCAGCGGGGTTCCATCATGAAGTTGACGGCCTTGCCGCCCAGGACCTTGATCAGGAGGTTGACGATGCCGTCCGTCGGAGAGAGGAAGTTCACTATCATTCCCGCCACGACCACCGTGGAGATGAAGTGGGGCAGGTAGGTGACGGTCTGGGCGAGCCTGCGGAACTTGGAGGAACGGACCTCGTTCAGGCAGATGGCGAACAGGATCGGGATGGGGAATCCGAACACCAGGGGGTACAGGGCCAGGAGGAACGTGTTCCTCACGATGCGCGTGAAGTAGCGGGAACGGAAGAATTGGAGGAACCAGCGGAATCCCACCCATTCGCCGCCGAACACGCCCCTTCCGGGGATGAAGTCCTTGAAGGCGACCACGATGCCAACCATCGGGATGTAGCAGAAGAGGAGGAAGTACAGGAAGACCGGAAGGAACATGAGGAGCAGGTGGCGGTCCCGTCGGATCAGGGTCATGAGGTTCCTGGACTGCCGCTCCGCGTTTCCCGCGTTCACCGCCGCTCCTTTCGGAAAGCATCCTACAGGCAGTCCGGCGGGAAAGGTAGGTTCAGTTTTTTCCGCGGTTCAAAACGGGAACGGAGGGGGCTTCCCTGCGGAAATCCGACGGATTCATGCCCGTGGCCCTTTGGAACTGCCTCCGGAACGTGAGGCTGCTCGAGTACCCGCAGCGGGCGCCCAGCTGTTCCATGGTGATGGCGGGGTCGCGCAGGAGGTCCATGGCGCGTTCCATGCGCCGCTCGTGCACGTATCGGGAGAAGCTCACGTGGAGCCGGCGGCGGAAGACCGTGGAGACGTACTTCATGCTGACATCGAACCGTTCCGCCACGTTCTTCAAAGCCATGCCGGGATCGAAGCAGTTGTCCCCCACGAAGGCCAGGATCTCCCCGTCCGGGTCGGACGCGGTCCGGGAGGCCTCCAGGCGCGCGCATGCTTCCCCGTACAGGCCCCGGTAGTAGGAGAACACCTCCTCCAGTGTCGTGAAGACCCCGGTCTTCTCGATGTTCACGGGGACGGAGGAGAGCAGGCCCTTCTTGCCCAGGACGCGCACCGTCACCACGTACAGCTCGTAGAGCACCAGGCGCATGTTGCGTCCCGACCAGGGGGACCGGGATCGGTTGCGCCGGAGGATCTCACCGAGGAGGGCGGCGATGGCTTCCGCGTCGCCACGGTCCAGGGCCTTGAGCAGCTGCACCTGCGCGTCCGCGGGGAACCAGTATGCGGCGTCCTGGACCTCGGATTCGGGATCGAAGAGGAATACAGATCCCCTCCCGCCCACCAGGATCCCCTCCAGGGCCCGCTGCGCATTGCGGTACGACGCGGGAAGCCGCGTGACGTCCCGCGTGGCCGCGTCGGCGCCCAGGGTCACCACGTAGGGCGTCCCGGCCGACCTTTCGCCGATCCGTTCGTGAAGCTCGTAGAGCAGATCCGTGCAGCGTTCCTCCTCGTCGGAGCCGATGACCACCGCCGTGTTCCAGGGATCCTTCTCGTAGACCAGCACGTCCGCGTCCCTTCCGCAGCAGGCCTCCGCTGTCCTGAAGATGAACCGGCGCGCCTCCGTCGAATCGGTGTTCTCCGCTGGCGATCCGTCGCGGATCCCGATGTTGCACAAGGCCACGAGGAAGAACCGCCGCCCCAGGGGCACGCCGCTATCCTGCAGAAGGTAGCCCACCTCCTCCGCAGCGAGGTCCCCGGTGAGGAGCGCGTGTAGGGCCGCCTGACGCACGAAGGGCAGCGCGGTGTCGGCCGCCTTCCTGTAGTTTTCCCTCTCCCCGATGAGGTGGGAGATCCCGTCCATGATCTCCGTGAGCTCGTCCCCCCCCTGCCTTCCGGCCCCGCCTTCCAGGAGCCCGCTGATCCTCCCGATGGGCCGGTAGTAGGAACGGCTGAAGTAGTAGGCCGCCAGGAGGAAGAGCACGCCGAGGAAGGCCGCCGCCGTGAGGGCCGCCGTGGAGACGGCTCCCAGGCTGACGGCGAATTTCCCGCGTTCCGCTTCGAGCGTGTAGGAGACGTCGGGAAGGAACATGGAGGCGGCGTGGAACTCCACGCCCTTGCCGTCCGCGCCGCCCAGGACCGTGCGGCCTCCGGCTTCCATCCGGAAGGCGACGCCTTTTTCCAGCCTGGAGGCGACGAGGCCTTCCATGCGCCTGGCGTCGAAAAGGACGAGGATGAGCCCGCGCGCCAGGGTGGAGGCGCTGTCGTACAGGTAATCCTCCTGGTAGACCACGAATTCCTTGAACAGGCGCAGATCCGCGACGTCATGGAGGCCGAACTCCTCCTTCAGGCTGCCCCGGAACAGGGAGGGGCCCTTCACGGCGGGCATGCGGAAACGCTCCGGAAGAACGAGGATGTCCGCGCTGGTGTAGACCCTGCGGTCGTCGTAGAGGAACAGGAGAACGTCGTAGATGTCCGTGTTGGCCGGGGTGCCCCGCGCCGACTTGAGCTCCGCGGAACTCTTGTACAACGTCCAGGGGTCCGTGGCCTTGTCCCTGTCCTTGAGGCTGAGGTAGAGGTCCCGGATGAAGGGCGAGCTTCGGATCCGGGATGCCACGCCGCGCGCGTCCAGGATTTCCGCCTCCATGCCGTTGGCGATCTCCTGGAGCTCGAGCCTGTAACGGCGCATGGAATCGGCGCGTCCGCGCACCGCCGCGTCGTAGAGGACGAAGGCCGTGTAGCAAAGGAAGGCCGCGGCGATGATGGCGGCATAGGACAGGAAGAGCCTGGTGAACAGGCGGCTGGAGAAGAGGGTGGTCCTGGGTGCGCCGTCGCGGCGGGCTTTCATCGCCTGCCAGGGTAGCGCGCGGCCGAACCGGGGTCAATGGAAATCGGCGGAGAGGCGGTCCGTCTGATCCCCTCCGCCGCTGCTGCCGATGAGTAACCACGATGGAAATCCTCCTGAAATCCGGCGATACGCTCGTGTCCGAGGAGAACGGCGTCGTCACCGTGCGGCCGCGCATGGTCTTCCCGCTGGTCCTTTCCCTGTGGGGCCTCGCTACGGCCGCGGGACTCCATGCGCTGTCCGACGTTCTTTCCGGTCCGCTTTCCGACGTCGGCGCGCTGGCCCGGTGGGGAGCCGCGGCCGTCGCCGCGGCGTCGCTTCTCCTCCTTCTCGCCGCCGGGTGCATCCGCGTCGTGCGCAGGATCCGGATCGAGGCGCCGAACGGCCGCATCGTGAAAGGGAGGACGGTCCTCGCGTTCCGGGACGTGGACGGGATCCACGTGCGCTCGAATAAAGTGCTGGACCAGGAGATTCTCACGATCGTCGCCCGCACGGGCGTAAAGGATGTCCTTCTGGTGTCCGGACACGCCCCGCGGTATCGGGATGCGCTGGAAAGGACAGCCAAACGGATGGAATTCTATGCCGTGCGCGGGAATCGGGAGCCCGGGGCCGCGCGGGGCGCGGACAGGGATGGCCATGCTGCCGAAGGGCGTCGCTTCACCGGCTGGGCGATGGTTGCGGGGGGTGCCGTGGCCTCCCTCAGCGCCTTCCTCACGGTCCCCGACCTTGTCCTGACGCGCCCCCGACTCGGATTCGCCTTCCTTTTCTGGCCCCTGGGCATCTGGATCGCGGCCGCGGGGCTCGTCGTGCTCCTCGGGTTCCCGCTCCTGCGCGTGCGCGGCCGCCGCCGGACCGTCTGGCCCACGGTCCTGTTCCTCCTTCTGTTCGCCTCCTACTGCGCGGTCTGCTTCCGGCCCGTCTGAGGCGGATGTCCGGATCGATCGATCCGGACGACCGTTCCGCGGGGGATCGGTAGAATCGCGGGCCTGGAGGTACCAGGAAATGAAGAGAATCCACTGGATCGCATTGGTTCCATTGTTGTCCCTCGCCTCGTGCACGACCCTGATGGGTCTGTTGGGAGATTCCGGAGAGAGCAAGCCAAAAGCCCCGCCCGTGCCTGCGGACAGGAAGGCCCCGGTGACGCTCTACGGCGAGTCGATGTTGCGGGTGGTACGGGACTGCATCGGCCGGGGGGATCTCCTGGAGGCCCGGTTCCTCGTCCAGGACCTGGAGGCTGCCGGACTGCCGGAAGCCCAGACGCGCGAGCTGGCCGGGCTTCGGGCCCAGGTGGACAAGGGATACCGTCCCGACGTGGAGAGCTCCCTCTCCAATGGGGACGTGCTCGTGGCCGCCAAGGACTTCAATGGCAAGTACGGCTACATCGACGCGACGGGTCGGTTCGCGATTCCAGCGCGCTTTGTCGAGGCCGCCGAGTTCTCCGAAGGACTCGCCCTGGTGAGGGAGGCGAAGGACCAGCCGCAATGCTTCATCGACAGGGACGGCGGGAAGGTCCTCGAGATCAAGCCCACCATCGAACGCTACTTCTACGACCAGGGGAAGAAGACGGTCTGGATGGTCCGTGACGGCGTCGATTCCCAGGTGCCCTATGACGGATCGTTCGATATCCCGCTCTCCAGGATCCAGATCGAGGCCAAGGGCGGGTTCCACGACGGCCTGGCCCGCTGCGAGCTGCGGTGCTACAAGGTCGAGATGAAGGGCGCCTATACCCAGGGACGGCAGGGAACGATCTACATCGACAGGACCGGACGGGAACGGCTGTTCTTCCCTACGAGCATGTTCTGGATCTCCGACGCGGACCATGATTGCGACGATTTTTCCGGGGGCCTCGCGCGCGTCCTGCGCAAGAAGAAGGGGGAACGGCTGTACGGCTACGTCGACACGACGGGGCGCTGGATCCAGGAACCCGCCTTCGCCTACGCCGGAAGCTTCTTCGACGGCATGGCGGCGGTCATGTATCCCAATACGGACAAGTGGGGATTCCTCGATGCGTCGGGCAAGGTGGCCCTGAAGCCCTTCTATCAGTCCAAGAACGTGGAGTGCTTCCAGGACGGCATCCTGGTGGGGGAGGACGGCATCGAAGGCAAGTTCCTCCTCCTGGGCCGGGACGGCCGCGTCCGCGCTTCGTTCCCGTCCAAGGCCACGGCGGGGGCCGACTCCATGGACCAGGCCAAGGGGATCGCGGCGCGCAGCGGGGACGGGGTGGTCCTGGTCGCGTGGCGCAAGGGCACGGTCAGCGTCCAGGGCAACGCGGATGACGTCGTGGAAAGCGTCATCGGCGTCGACGGGACGGGCCGGGAGCTGTTCGCCGTCTCCGGTTGGAGCGGCCAGCGGGTCTTCGTCAACAGCGTGGAGCCGTTCTCCAATGGCCGCGCCTTCGTGATGGTCCGCGACCAGGCGCGTATGAAGGAGCTCTGGGGGGTGCTCGATACCCGCGGGAATTGGGTGGTGGCGCCCACGGATGCCTGGACGCCGGCGGGAGCCTTCCGCAATGGGCTGGCCCGCGTCCGGATGACGGCCACGGGGGCCGTCGTTTTCCTGGACCGGGCCGGCAAGCCGGCATATCAGGAGTAGACCGATCGTCGGGCGGGGGGCGTCCGTGCTATCCTCCGCCCGTCATGGATCTCCACCCCTTGTACTACCACGTCGCGGGCCTCGCCGTTTCCCTGTACACGGCCGCGGCCCTTCTGGCCTCGCCCCGAAGGGCCGCGGGGGGCCTGCACTACCTCGCCCTTGCCTGCCTCCAGGGCACTCTGCTGTTCCTGAAAGAGGTCGTGAGCCTGACCGGATGGGCGCCGGGTTTTGCGACGTTCCTCGTCTACGCCGACTTCCTCTTCGGGATTCCCGCCCTCTACCTTTTCGCGCGCATGGCTGCCGGAGAGCCGGAAACCCGCCCCATGCGGCACTTCCTTCCCGCGCTCCTCAATGTCCCCGCCTCCGTCGGCATCGCCTGCAGCGGCCTGGATCCGAACGGGATGGACGGCATCCTCTCCGCGGGTTCCGGCGTCGTGCCCTGGACCGGATTCCTCTGGCTGAACGCGATCGCGGCGGGGGAGACCTTCCAGCTGGTCTTCTATGCACGGGCGATCCGGCGTCACCTGCCTCCGGCGAAAGGCGGATTCCGGCGGATCGTCGCCGTGATCGTCGTCTGCTACGCCGCCTATTACTGCGTCCGATGGATCGGCGTGGGGATCCGGCTGCTGCCTTTGGAGGGCGGGTCCCTGGCCGCATTGTCTCCCTGGGTGAATCCCCTCTGCATGGCCTTCGTCGCCCTGACCGTCGGCGTGGCGGGAATCTACGCGGTCTCGCGCTCGGAGATCCTGCGGGGACGCGGGTCCGCGGACGGAAAGCGCAAGTACGGAGGGAGGCCTCTCGGGCGGTCCGAGGCGGAGGCGATCGTCCGGAAGGTCGAATCGGTCCTGGAAACCGGCCGCGACCTTTCGGAGGAGAGCGTCAGTCCCCGGCGCCTGG
>Ga0153915_10000065_pt1 | contig 91551 bp, 97 predicted proteins | sample Opewatmetagenome_2_FD_107003 | JGI IMG/M metagenome (GOLD analysis project Ga0153915, IMG submission 107003) | Freshwater wetland microbial communities from Ohio, USA - Open water 3 Core 3 Depth 3 metaG | ecosystem: Environmental > Aquatic > Freshwater > Wetlands | place: USA: Ohio, Lake Erie...
CCCGATATCCAGTACTGCGTTCATCTTCACGTTCTTCGTAAGCCCCCGCTGGTGCAGGGACGGCTGGAAGGCATAGAGCTCGAGGTTTGCACTCCCGGCAACGGCATCGATCACTTCCTGCAGGTTGAAGAGGGGGGTTTCTGCTTCCTGTGCATGGTTTCCGGTCAGGGCATACACACCGTCCTCGATGAAGATCACCCGTGTCAGGATCCCCTGGGCAGCACAGGCAATGGCAAACGAGACTGCCCCGAATGCCCGTTCAGTCCCATAGGGAGTACCGGTCACGAGAATGGTAACCGGGGGGGAGCGACCGGTATCCTGCAATGGGAACGATGACGACTGCCCCTCCTTCTTCATCTGGATGGATGCCACATTTTCTCCAAGAATGATGTGGTTCTTCCCGAACCGGTCGATCATCTCGTTCAGGTTCCGGATCCGGAACGGCCTGATGGTACAGGCCGATACTACCTGTCCCTGCCCGTCGTCCCAGGTACTGTATCCCCGTGCAGTAGCACACCGTGAGCAGACAAGCATCTGGCAGGAAAGCCCGCGTTTTGTGGCCTTTTCGCAGATCTCTTCGAGCCCCTCCCCGATGTTTTCAAACTCCGTTGGGTTCTGGCTGATGTGACCGCAATGAACACCGTCAAGGTAGGCATACAGTTCCACAGATGCATGTGTCTCAAGGGCGGCCGTGAGGCATTTCACCAAAGCGAGCGCCGACCGGTGCATATACGGCGATTCGAGCTGGAGGTACCCGATGGTGCTCGGGACCGGCTGCTCGTGCTGCCGTGCGATCTTTGCCACATCGTTCCAGAACGACTGCTGGCCGCTGATGCCGAGACGGTTATGGTCGATCACCTGGTCCGGGTACTTCATCTTCAGGCCTTCGATGGAGATCCCCCGGAGGGCCAGTTCCTGACGGTCGCAGATGATCTGAACGGATGGCAGCGCAAGCATGATCTCCCAGATCCTGGCGGTCCCGGGCTCATGGAGGCTGTAGAGTGCGTCCCCGGTCAGGAGGAAGGTAAAGACACCCCCGTGGGGCTTGGTGTGATGGAGGAGGTTCTCGGGATTGAGTTTGACAAAGTAAAATTTTAAACACTCTTCAACCCATGAAAGGCGCTCCTGCGATACGGGCCCGCCGAGGAGAAAAAAATGGGGATTCATGTCGTGTTTCTCCCTTAAGGGTACACCGACATGATTCATTAGGGTTTTGTTCTTTCCTTAACGGTTATTTCTTCGTGAGCCGGATCTCCCACAGGCCCGGGGCGGTCTTTTTTGCATCACAGGCCATGCCGTTGTCCTCTGCGAACTTCGGGATGGTCGTGGTTGCTGCCGGGGGGTGATCGCAGGAGACGACCAGCATATCCCCGGAACCCAGTGCTGACGATGCCTTCTGCACTGCAAGGAGACAGTACGGGCAGACTTTTCCGGTTATGTCAAGTTTTTTCGTTACCATGTTGTTCACCATTCCGTTACGCAAGCCCCACGGCTTTCAGGAGTGTTACACCGAATCCGGCTATCCATGCCGTATAGGCGACTGCTCCGATGCACATGCCGATGACAAAGACAAGTGACTTGATGTTCCCTTCCGAGGTCATGACAACCTGCCGGAGCGGGCAGCCACCGAGCAGGACGCCAATAAGCCCGACAGCAATCCCGCCAATAATCGCAAGGACAATGTAGGCAGTAACGGTCAAACTTGCCGGCGCACCGGGCACGGGCATGAGTCCCTTGTGGAGGAGCCAGAAGAAGTTTTCAAACGCTGCCGGGGTGACAAGCGAGAGGACAAGGAAGCCGATGAATGCCCCGATAATGAGGGCGATATACCCGTACAGGAGCCGGGTGTGTTTGAACATGAAGAAGTCCCGGAACCCGCCGATGGAGCAGAACCCGGACCGCTGCCCGAGCCAGCCGATGAGGAGGCCGAGGAAGAGGGTAACGACAGGGACGGCGATAACAGCAACGTCCTTTGAGAGCCAGCCTGCTGCTGCCATGATTACCCCTCACGCTCCGCCATCGATGTGGCAATTTTTATCCCGACAAGGACGCCGACGATGATCGCGATGACGCCGATGAGTGCCACCACGTCACCGTACCCGATCCGGAGGCCCATGCGGTACGGGCAGCCGCCCATGAAGAGGGCAAAGATCATGAAGAAGATACCGCCCAGCAGGTACCAGATGTATGAGACAGCACTGCCTGCTTTTGTCCGGAACTCCTGGTAATACCGTGCTGACACGAATGCCCCGATAAGGACCCCGATCACGGTCATGACCGGCGGGATCGCGTTCTGGGAGATCGCCGCAACGGCGAGTTTTGTCCCGGCAATATCGTTTACCGCAACGTTCACAACATCGCGGGTGTGGCAGGCGACACAGAAGCCGTAGGCTTCCGGTCCACCGGCACTGATCAGCAGTACCTGCACGAGCGCAGCAAGGATACCGATGGCGAGCCCGACATAGAGCGGGTTCCGTGCCAAGGTATCCAGGCACGAAATTTTCTCTTCTGATTTTGCCTTGGTTTCGGCCATAGTAACTAATTCTGAACGATGATAAATAAACCTAGTGAAATTATCCGGGAGGTTAACGATAAAAAATTAATATCAGGTATGATTGATTTGACTACATCTAACTCCGGCGCAGGACCACATTATCGCGGAGACTGGGTATCAGGGAAAAACAGAAATCCCGCAGACGATGGCGAATAACAGGAAAAACAGGTTGTATTGGGGAATTATGACGTATTGTTCTCTTCCATCTTCTCGCGGACTTCATCGATGTGCATGACTGCATCGAAGGCCGGGCCGGTGAGGCAATAGCCCTGCTTATCAAGGGCATAGACCGGGAACTTCATCAGTTCTTCCGGGACCGGCTGGGCAGTGAGCTTCTTGAAGTTGAGCAGGTCGCGGATGTTCAGGCCGATCTTGTCGCAGATCTCTTTGAGTTCCTTTATCCAGCGCTTCAGGTCCCGGACATCGGCACCATCCCACTTGAAGACCTGGTAGATCTTCATGTAGGCATCCCGTTCGAGAATGATATGGGTAGAGGTCTTGTCCGATTTCAAGTAGAATTCAAGGAATGCGCGGGAATCCTTGATTGTCTGGGCGTTCTCGTAGGCAACGGCCCGGCACTCCTTGATGAGGGTCGTCTTTTCCTCGGGCGATAACTGGCTTTTTTCCAGTTTCCCGATCGCCTGGGAGAGTTCCTTCAGGTCAGCTTCGGTATTTTTCAGCTCGGTGATGATGTCCTCGAACTTCGTGTTGAGCTCCACCCCGAAGAAGGCCTCCATGTATTCGGACTTCTGAGTCATATGTACAGTATTGGTAAACTGATTGTATAATCGTTAGTACATTGACAACATCTATCCGTTAACGACCCCCATAGATCGATGCTATGTCACGTCCGCCAAGACAGATCAACCAGGACCTCTTCACCCGTGGCGGGATCATCACCGAGATCGACCCGGACTTCTGTATCGTCCGGCTCCGCATGCCGGCCGGTATGATGACTCCTGCCCAGATGAAAGGGATCGGGGAGATTGCCGAACGTCACGGGGTTGAGACACTCCACCTCACAACCCGCCAGACCGTAGAGCTCCCGCATGTGGATCCCTCGAAGCTTGACGGGCTTCTCGATGATCTTGCAGCGAACGGTACCCCGCTCGGCGCCGAACGCGAGGAAGTCGTGAACGTGACTGCCTGCCTCGGGACCCGGCACTGCAAGTTCGGGATCATCGACTCGGTGGGCCTTGCAGAGAAGATCGACAAGAAGTTCTTTGGCAAGGAACTGCCGGTGAAGGTCCGGATCGCCATCTCCTCCTGCCCGAACGGCTGCGAGAGCGAGCGGCTCAACGAGATCGGGATCACCGGCATCCAGCGGCCGATCCGCGACCCCGGGCTCTGCACCGGCTGCGGCACCTGCACCCACTATTGCCGGGAGAAGGCGATCGAGGTACAGGACGGGCTTGTCGTTGTCGAGGCGAACAAATGTATGGAGTGCGGGTTCTGCATCAAACCCTGCCCGTTCCATATCATCCGGGGTACCGATCCCGAATACCGTATCACCATAGGAGGCCACCGGGGCAGGCACCCCAAGATCGGACGGCACTTTATCGATGTGAAGTCGCAGGAAGATGTCATCAGGGTTATTGACAAGGTCATCTACTGGATCTACCGGCAGGCCTCATCCGGCCTGCTCCTCCCGGAGCAGCTGGATGAACTCGATTTCGACGAGTTCAAGAAATCCATCGTCAAGATGATCGAGGGATGAGCGGCTGACTACCCGTTCTTTTTCTTTTCAAAGACAGCACCGGATCTGTTCCGGTTATTCTGACACCGCTTTCCGGGATCATCGGCCGCTTTGATCACATGCGGGGGTCGGGCGGTGTACTACTTTTTGGAACAGCCGCGGCCCTCACACAACACTTGCCTCTCTCCATCCAGGGTTCTCTGACGTGATTTGACGTACTGTATGGTGACAAAGGACGGCCGGCTCATGCGGCCGGAACGGACCGAATGCAGGAAGTACACCGCCCGACCCCCACAAGCCCCCTCTCATTTCCGCGCCGGATTAGTGCAGTTTTACGGGATAAATGACGGGATTGTCCTGGCTCCATGGGTGACGGGGGTCGGGCGGTGTACAAACAGGGAAGTGAGGATTGTTATCTCAAAAATGGTTTTCTCCAGAGCACAAAATACCGTTCGGATTCCTGCAGGGTTTATTTCACGGGCTGCATTTCGGCACAACCCTTATGCCTTCATCAGTCCCATTGCCGCGTAAGGCACCCCAGGGTGCCCGGGAGAACAAACATGAACATGGTCTGGGACAGGAAGGTATCCAACGGGATCCGCGAACTGGGATACGATGTCAAAACGCAAACAATGGCAGTTGTATTCCCCGGGGGAATCAGGAAGTACCATGCTCCGGTACCCTACCCGCTCTATGCCTCGATCTTCCACGCAACGTTCCCCGAGCGGCTCTACAAAGAGGTCGTTGAGGGGCAGATCCCCACAGTAACGGGAACCTGAAATACGTGCATGCAGGTGCCGGGACAACGATAGACTCTTCTTGTTACGTTTCGTGCCGATTCTCTCATTCAGATATAAGTTCAGGGACTTTACGAAAAACATGAACGCATCCATACCCGCCGAGCGGGATCCGGCAAATCCTTATCCCCTGTTCGGGCCAAATTTACGGTAAGGCACTCCCGCAGTGCCTGGAGAAATACCTTGAACATGGTCTGGAACAACCGCGTATCCCATCTGATCCAGAAGATAGGGTACGACATCAGCACAGGCACGATGGTGATCATCTTTACCGACAAAACCGCCAGATACTACCGCCCGGTATCCTATTCGCTCTATACCGGCTTCGCCCACGCAACCTTTCCGGAGCGGTTCTATCATCATGTGATTGAGGGTAAAATTCCTCTCGTTAATTAACCATACCTGAACAAACGGGATACCAGGGGGCCGGGTGAACCCCGGGCCCCACCAACGATCCGGCTTCTTTTTATTACAACGGTTATCGTTTCGGATTGCTTATAGTATCATCCGGATGACCGGCATTACCCTGCAATAATAAAAATCCGTGATTAAAAAAAAGATTATGAACCTGTCAGTTCTTCAGTAGCTGATCGTCCGCATTGCCGTAAGGGTGTCGACTTCCATCTTACGGTAATAGGACTTGGGGTGGCCGCAGGAGGGGCACTTCCAGTCAGCAGGGAGGGCCGAGAAGGGGGTGCCGGCCTTGATTGGCTGGGCTGCCATGACCTTACCCTCGTACAGTTCCATCCGGTCCGTGTTGACCAGGATCGTGTTGTTGAATGCCTTGGTCTCTCCGACTGCCGGGTCATAGATATGACCGCACATCATGCACACATACTTGTCCATCGTGATAACCTCTGTATGTCCTGATTTCAGGTATATACTCTATTATCATTCACCCCTTATTAGCGTATTGAATTTAATGGCCGGTTTATATATCCGGCCCCGGCCCTCAACAACACGGTTATAATAATTCCCGTCGAATGAGGAGAAAAAGCAAAGAGGCTCCATTGTTAACACTACAATAATGGATGCACACCCGGGCGATCCCCCGCTCATCTACCTCAACAATGCGGCAACCACGTGGCCGAAACCCCAGGGCGTACTTGACGCGGTGACCCGGTCCCTGCAAACCCCGTTTTTCGAACACGGGCGGTCAACCGCCGGAAGCGCAATGGATTACCCCTCCGAAACCCGGGCAGCACTTGCCGGTCTTTTCCATGCAGAGCAGCCGGACCATTTCATCTTCACAAGGAGCGCCACAGAATCCTTAAACCTGCTCATCCACGGGTTTGTGAAAAAACAGGGTGCACCCTTCCACGCGATCACTACGGAGCTGGAGCACAACTCGGTGCTCCGTCCCCTGCATACCCTTACTGGTGAAGGGAGACTCTCGCTCTCCATGGTTCCATTCCAGGAAAGCTACGTCACACTCCAGGATATCAAAAAGGCCCTTCAGCCGGAGACCCGGCTCGTCGTGATGACACACGGGAGCAATGTGCTCGGCTCGCTGCAGAACATACGGCCGGTTGCGGAATACTGTGCAGAAAACAACATCTTCCTCATCGTTGACGGGGCCCAGACGGCCGGCCAGGTCCCCATCAACTTAGAGGCAGTACCTCTTGGGGCGTTTGTCTTCACCGGGCATAAGGCACTCTTCGGGATTCCCGGCATTGGCGGGTTTTATCTCGATGACCCGGACGCGATCGTCCCGGTGCAGCAGGGTGGTACTGGCACAGACTCGCGATCGCTTGCCCACCCGCAGGAGATGCCGCAGAAGTTTGAGGCTGGCACCCCGAACTATCCCGGGATCGCCTCGCTCCTTGCCGGGATCCGGTTCATTGAACATGAGGGCCAGGACAGGGTCACCCGGAAGGGCAGGGACCTTGCCGCCCTTTTCATCAGCGAGATCACCAGAGACAAAAATATTATTCTCTATACACCTGCTCCCGATCTCCCGGTCGTCTCCTTCAATATTCAGGGCCTTGACAACGATGAGGCCGGCTACATCCTCGCAAAGGCCTACAACATCATCACCCGGACCGGTCTCCACTGCGCCCCCCTCGTCCATGACCGGATCGATAGTGGGAAGGGATGCATCCGGGTCAGCTTCTCCTGCCTCAATACGCCTGAAGAGTGCCGGTCGGCAGCCATGGCTGTGAGGGAGGTGGCAGAGGGTGCGGATCGTTAAGTCGGTCCAGAGTAAGGTCTGCACAGATGGCTCGCTGATGAAGGAGTTCATTCTCGAAGAGCCACTCACCCCCGGCTTTCTCACCTTCCTCCGGTCGTTTGGGACCGTAAAGGAATACCCCCACATGAAACGCCCGTACTTCTCCTTTGAGCAGGAGCACTTCATCTCAATCAAGGGATTTGTCGGCGATCCCAGCGTTGAAGTCCGGTACCGGAAAGAGTTTTCTGACCTGACCTCGGATTATTTTCACCTGCTGCTCTTCTACTTCCGTGAGGGGGAAAACGGCATCCGGAAGATGCAGGGGATCGAAGAGTCCATCTGGGAGAGGATGAAAGTCAGGCTTCCTGAAGAAGGCGTACCGCGATGAGCCGGGCCGTTACAGTATCTGCTGCATCGTCACCGTAAAAAGGAGCATTTCCAGAAAAAGGGTGAAGGGATGTGATCCCCCACCGCGTGTGTGGCTGGCGTTGAAAAATTATTTTTTCATGTAGAGGTGGCCGTAGACGGTCTCGCCTTTCCGCTTGGGGTGGCGCTCGCCAAGGTCGCCGAGGTAATCGACGAATGTTGCCTTGGTGCCGTCGACTTCCATCTCCTTCTCGCCGACCGGCTTGTAGCCGGGCATCATGACGTTAATCTTGCCAAAGACATAGATCTCGCCCTTGACCAGCTGGCCGCCGACACGGCGGTTTGCGTTGCCCTTGAGGATGATCTTGCCGCCCTCCATGTGGGTGCCGAGGTGGATATCGACATCGCCTTCGATGATCATCTCGCCACCGATCATGAAGCTTGCGACATCCGAACCGGCATTGCCCTTCACGCGGAGGACACCGCCGCTCATGCCTCTCCAGTCGCCACGGTATGCAGCGCCGAGGTAGTTGCCGGCATTGCCGTTGATGGTGAACTCTCCGCCCGCCAGGGCAAGGCCGCAGAAGGAGTGGACGTCACCGTTGACGGTGAGTTTTCCGCCCTTCATCCAGCTGCCCGTATACATATCGCAGGCATAGTTGACGATCATCTCGCCGCCGGTCATCTTGGCACCGAGGTACTTCATCTTGGTGCAGTCGCCGTTGACAATGATCTTCGTGTCTGCTGCTGTTGCTCCTGCTTCCCCGGTGATGGTGAAGAAGTCGCCGAGGGTGAGGATCTCCTTGCCCTGGTATGCGCCGAGTTTTGCAATATCTGCAGCTTTCTTACCGGCAAATGCGTCCGTATTGACGTTCTCGCATTCCAGATAGAGTTCCGGCTGCTTTTTTACTGTGAGTGTAACCGTGTTCATCTCTTTTCACCTCACGCCTTGGTTGCATCCACGCTGATGATGTGCTGGTGCGGTGCATAGCTCTCGGGGACCGGGTAGTTTGCCTCGTTCACGCTGTAGTAGCGGAGGAACTTCTCGCGGACATCGTGCATGACCTGCTTGTTCTCCTTGACTTTCGCGTCCACCCAGAATGTCTCTTTGTGGCCCATATCGACGACCTTTCCGCCCTCGACACAGATCTTGCCGCTCTTGAAGAGGTAGGCGACGTTGGCGAATGCCTTCTCGATCTCCGGCCCGCTTGACGGGAACTTGTCCGGGTTGATGTTGTAGATGGCGATGTCGGCGTTCATGCCGGGCTTCAGGCCGCCGTAATCCTTGGAAAGGCCAAGGCACTTGGCCGGGCCTGCACGGGTCATGGCAGCGAGCTCGTAGAGCGAGATCTCGCGGTCCATGTTCGCGAGGTTGGTTGCACTGATGACCTTGTCGGCTTTCTTGAAGGAGTTGAGGCGCTCGTCACGGACCTTCTTGGACATCAGCCAGGAGTAGACACGCGGGTAGCGGGTGAACGGGCCGGCGTTCGGGTGGTCGGTGGTGATGAAGCAGCGCATCGGGTCCTTTGCATAGAGGGCAATCTCAAGACCTACTGCCCACTGGCTGGCGAAGACGGCGTTGTTCGGGTCATAGATGAAGGGAACAATACCGGCTGCGGTCTCGAGTTCAACGTCCACGTTGAACCACTTTAAGTGGTTGAGGCCGTGGAGGTGGTGCTCGAACGGACCGTCGGCAGTCATCGTGGTGGTCTCGTCAAGGGTGACGTTACCGGTATCGATGGTGAGGTTCTTCTGCTTGTTGACGTAGTCCATGACTTCCTTGGCACCAGACTCGAAGTCGCCCCAGTTCGTGCCCTTGTAGGCGTGGAACTGGAGGTGCGTGGAGTGCAGGACCTGTTCGCGTCCGAAATTGTTCGTTGCCTTGATGCCTTCTGCAAGCTTCAGGGAGTCGATCGTGGTCTTGTAGTTGCCGGGGTTGCCGAGGTCGTTCTGGTGGAGGTGCATCGAGTGCGGGAGGCCGAGGTACTCGTTTGCCTCGATTAGGCCCTTGATGATCTCTGCCGGGGTGATCTCGAAGTACGGGACCGGGTCATGGATGGTGAGACAGTTCAGTCCCCATGCCCATGCTTCGGTGCCACCGGGGTTGACGCACTTGACACCGTAACCCTTGGTCTGGCGGAGGATCCACGCAATGTAGGCAGCGGTGTTCTCGACCTCGTGGTTCTTGAGGTACTCGAGGATGAACCAGTTGTTGCCGAAGACCGGGAGTGCGGCTTCGTCAATGATTGGTGTGTCGTGGATCTCCTCGTGGACATGCCGGGCATAGAGCGGGGGCATCGCGGCTTCCATCGCGAACGTAAACCCGAGACGGGCGTACTCGTAGCCGGTCTTGAAGACGGTCGGGATTGACTTGCCGCCTTCGATCCTGGTGATGCCGGGCTTCTTGTGGGAGTCGAAATGCTTGTCCTCTGGGCGGTACCAGCGGCCGGCGTTGACCTTGGGACCTGCAACGTGGGCGTGGACCTCGAGGGCACCTGCCATGACGGTCTTGCCTGCTGCATCGATGACCTTTGCAGAGGAGCCGACCTTATCAACGATCTTGCCGTCCTTAACGGCGATATCCTTCTTGTCACCCTTGATACCCTGTGTCGGATCAAAGACGTGACCGTTCTTGATGATATATTCAGACATTTACGCGCCTCCCTTGGCCATAAGTTCGTCAACACGCTTGTTGATCCTGGTCAGGAGTTCCTCGTCCGTGAGCACGCCCTCCGGCGGGTCGACGACCTTACGGGTCTCGATCGGGACGTTGTCCATACGATAGGCACAGCCCCCGACTTCAACACCGACCAGGGCAACCGGGATATGGATATCCGAGATCTCGGTCGTGCAGTTGATGTGCGGGTCGATGGTGACGGTGGGCTTCCTTGAGCTGCTGATCATCGCATCGACCGGGAAGTGTGCACCCGGGTCGGTTGCAATGTAGAAGCAGGCCTCGACTTCGTTGCGGTTGAGGAGGTCGACAGAGGTCGTCTCACCGGTCTGGTGGCGTGCCTGGTCTCTCCGGGAGACATCGACGGCGTACGGGAACCCGTACTGCCAGCCGAGCACCTGACCGGAGCCGGTAACGTTCCAGTGACCCCGCATGGCCATGATCGCGAATTTCGTGAAGTCGTTCATGTCGCGGGTCAGGTTGATGGCGATATCGATGTTGTGGTTCCTGCCCATGGTGTGGGTAAGACCCATGCCGAAGAAGATGATACCGAAGCGGGCCTGTTTCAAGTCCTCGACGATCTCGTAGATCTTCTCTTTCGGGACGCCGCCAACGGTGTCGGGAAGTGCTTCGCCGCGGGCTGCGGTCCTGAATGCATTCAGGAGTTCGTAGTCAAAGCCCTGCTGGACCTGGATGAACTCATCAGCGCACTTTGCCGTGTCCGTGTACCGGCAGTCAACGCAGTAGATCTTCCGGCCCTTGTGGCCCTTGACGGTGAAGAAACCGCGGGGGAAGATGGAGTACCGGGACATGTGCCGGGGGTGGGCGTGAGCCGGGTTGCAGCCCCAGAAGACGACGCGGTCGGCACGGTTCTTGACTTCACCGAGCGTACAGCTCGGGACACCGACATCTTCGATGGCAATCAGGGACGAGCCGTGGCAGACGGTTGCACAGTTGTCAACGATCGCACCGCATTTCTCGGCGATCTCGTGGCCGATGCTCATGGCCTGGCAGCTCGTTGATGCCCAGCCGTACATCAGGGTCTTGCGTGACTTGACGAGCATCTTTGCAGTCCAGTCGATCGCCTCATCGTAGGTGATCTCCTTGTAGGAGCCGTCAGCCTGTCTCATCCGGGGGCGCTTGACCCGGCCGGGCTGCCTCTGGTGGTTGAACTTCTCGGCGCCGATGGCGCAGGCGTTCTTGACACCAAGGATGGTCTTGTTGTCATCGGACACGCTGACGATGAGGTCATCGCACAGGGTACCGCAGAACGGGCAGATAACATCAGTTACTTCTTTTGGCATCGCTCATCACTTCCTAATGAGGCCGCAGGCGTCCTGCAATACCTCGACTGCTCCCATAATGCGTGCGTTTGCTGCGATCTCGACATCGACCGGGAATCCCTTGAAACACGGTTCGCCGGTTGAGAATGTATAGGCCGGGACGATCCGGTTCGCCCAGGGTCCCATCGGGATGTGGGCAAGGCCCGGGACAAGGTCCTCGCGGGTCTCGACAGCTTTTACAATAACGCTGCCGACCGAGCTTGTGACCTTGACATTGGTGTTCTTCCAGATCCCGAGTTTCTTCATGTCTTCGGGGTGCATGTGCATGACCGTGCAGGCATCAAAATATTTCTGGGACGTCTTGCCTGCTTCCATGCCGACACCCTGCTGGATGGTCCGGCACGTGATCATGTTGAGGGTAATCTTTTTCTCTGCCATGGGTCTCCTCACTCCTCAGACCTTGGCCGGGAGTTCGGCTGAGCCTTTCCCGGAGAGGCTGATAACATCCATCGGGCACGCTTCAACGCATACCCCGCATCCTGCACAGAGTTCGGCCTTGAAATCAAGGCTCTTCGCCACACCATCCTGTACCTGGTAGATCTTTTCCTTGGTGACAGGGTCGAGCGTATAAAGCTCGAGTGCATTGACCGGGCACGCAACAACACAGTTGTTGCACCCGGAGCACCGTTCCATGTTTACATGTACTGCAAAAGCCATGCACATCACACACAAATTTTTCAAACAAATTTTGATCAAATTTGCTTAGTTCAAACGTGGCATCCGAGCAATAATTAAAGATTGTGAAAGTTACAGGCGGTAAAATGGAATGAATTAATCACAGGATCTGATTTTTACGAGTAGTTAACATACGTCCTGGCATTTTTTAAGAGATTGACAACCGGCGGAAGAGAAAATCAATATTCTTCCCTTTTGAATATGGTTACGAATATTTTGCAGGCCGGTTTTTACCGGGAGTGTGATCAGGTCCCGGGCCGGATTGCACCAAATCGCGAAACGCGCCAACTCTGAGATATCGTCTGATATAGTGCGTTTATCAGTCCCGGGTCAAAAATCCACTCACGTCTCAACCTGCTCCCATCGTCCGTCCGGGTAATAGGCAATGCGTACCCCATCGTCCGCAAAGAACCTCCCCCCGGGATGGGTACTCCACCAGTCGAGGTTGAGCCAGTAGCGGGGGCCATCGTCACCTTGGGTGATGTGGCAACCTACGTCCGTGACATGGTAGCGTTGCCGGATATATGCGGCAGCCTCCTCGAACTGCTCACTGGTGTTCCCGATATACACTTCCGGGTAGGCATGGCCGGACGTGCTGTTCTTTGCCGTGACAATGCGGGCACTCCCGCCAACCGATTCGATCATCGAGACAACAACGATCGCAAAGTCATCGCAGTCACCCTTGAGCCCGAGAGTGATGGTCCGGCTGGCGGGAGAGAAATACTCCTCGCCATGCGGGTCATCCACATACGTCCAGCGGCTGTACACATTCTCCCAGAGATCGCAGATCTGGGCAAGGTTGAACGTACCTCCATGGACCCTGGGGATGAGCGAGACTGCATAGTCCCGGGTGACGGGGTCCGATGAGTCCATTGCGTCATGGATCGCAGCAGACCTCCGCGCCTCCGGCCCAATGCCGGAATTATTCAGGATGTCAGCAGGGCCTCCGGATGTGTTGACAATGTTCTGGTAAAGGTAGGGGCCGGCGGATTCCGGGCCGGTTGAACCGATACCGGATCCCGTGGGGACGGCCGGGCCGGAAGTGACGCAGCCGGCGCTGATAATACACAGGACGACAAGGAGCAGGACAAACGGCAGATATGAGAACGGGGTCGCATTGGGAAAACTCTGCCCGTGGGAGCAGGTAAGTTTTGGAAACGTCCTTTCCTTGCGTGATCGCATCCCGGATGATCTCGCAGCACCCCAGTATTACCTTTTGTATTTTTTCTTACAAATAATCCGTTTTTAGTATCCTTTTGCAGGTATTTCCTCCTGGTTGTCAGTGACCCTGCTCTCCGGGAGTCCTATCCTCACCTCAGACTGCCAGATCATGGAAACAACACAGAGACCGATGGAGAACATACTGATGGCAATCATTTCGTAAAGCGATACATGGATCGCAGACTGAATTACCAGGAAAAAAAAGAGGACCGTGGCATGGTAGACATGAAAACCGAGGATCCGTTTGTCAAGGACATCGCAGGGCCGTATTGATCCGTAAATCCTGGTATCATTGAACGGGTAGAACAGGCAGATCCCCTTACGGCAGCACAGGTCTTCTGCAAGGTGGAGGAGCATGCCAGACAGCAGCCCTGCAAGCAATCCCATGACCAGAATGACGGGAATCGTATTTTTAAAAAGCATAATCAGGATATACGCGATTGCTGCAAGCATAATGAAGTACAGGAGGATCCCGATGATTGAATGGGTCACCCGTTTGTCATCCGGTTTCGCCGGTGTTTTGAAAAATCGTTGGTACACAAAGCAGATGACCGGTATACAGGTTCGCCTGCCAGCCTGTACCATCCCCCACGCGATCATACGAAGAGGGTTATTTTTAGGCCGTTTCATCTGGATATCCGGAATGATGGCACCGATACCCATTCCGATGGACACCAGTACTGCCAGAAATGGATCAAAATCCACAATCGCGCTGCTGATAATTATACTGCATAACAGTACAAGTACGAGGTGATGGCGTGTGATCATGGATATGGCCAGCAGGGATTATCCGGGATTTCAGCTTGCGACAGCGGGTTCCGGAACAATAAACCGTTTGGCATTCTTCTTCTTGGTCAGCCAGAGGAGTTCTCTGTTTACAAATGCAAATGCGGTCATCAGCAGGACCCGGACATGGGGCGGGACACCGGACGTATCGGTTGCCTGCGGCGTGAGCAGGTACTTTTTTGTAAGGGAGCGCCGGCCATCAGGAAGTGAATCTAGGGCATTGATCATTTCATCGGTGGGTACCTCGTCTAAGGATACAGCAATAAATGCAACCTCAGTCCCAACCCACTTGCTCCGGGAGACCCGGTAAAAGAGTCCCGGGGTCTTACATCCCTGTACCTTTTCAATTGTCCATCCGTCATACTGGGGTAACATGTGGCGGAGGTCCCTCTCCGCGAAGAGTTCCATCACATCTTTTTGTGAGCCCATAGCGTATCACCACTTTGTTGTTTGTCCGGAAATATAAGTTTTGGTAATTTTGTTTAACTTTTAATTAAAATTAAACAAAAATGGTTAAATAAATCCATGGTTGATTGGTATTAGCTACACGGAGTACCGTTTTTCGGGTGAAGATCCATGGAAGAAAGTTCAGGCCAGAAAAGAAAACGCATCATCGTATATGGGGGCCTATGCCTCATCGTGATCATTGCATTGTGTATTGCTGCATGGGGGTCCGGAATCGGTAATGCTGCGGAGGGGGATTCGAAAAATAAGGAGATCTCCGCAGATGAGGTCATTATCCCTGCCAGTTCCTCGTCATCAATCACCTACACCAGCAACATGCAGAAAGGCGGCGTGCCACCTGGGATTTACCAGGGACTGGTCATCAAGGATCTCAACGGCACGTTTGATCCCGCTCTTGCAGAGAGCTGGGATGTTTCCGCCGATGCAAAAACCTGGACATTCCACCTTGCAAAAGACGCATTGTGGAGCGACGGCGTCCCGTTCACCTGTGCCGATGTGAAATTTACCAACGATTATTTAAAATCCAATAACCTCACGCTGGCGTTCGTGCTCAACGATGTCCAGTCCATTGAATGCCCGGATGACAGCACGGCAGTCATCACACTGAAGACCTCCTATTCCGGTTTCCTCGACCAGATCTCGCGGCAGCCGGGCATCACCATCTCCCCACAGCATATCTGGCAGAACATTACCGACCCGCAACACTACGAGGATGAAAAGTTCATCGGTACCGGTCCGTTTGTCTTTGACCAGAATACCGCCGGGTATGCCCGCCTTCTTAAGAATGATGCCTATTATGGCAAGAAAGCACAGATCAGCGGCGTAGTCCTCAAGGTGATCACCAACCCGGACAGCCAGGTGCTGGCACTGAAGAACGGAGAGGTCGATGTTGTCTCCGACATCTCTCCCGCAGTTGCCAAGAGCCTTGATGGCGAGAAGAACATTGCCGTGTACACGGTAAAAGATACCGGTGCATATGAAGTCGCCTTCAACCTCGCGCAATACCCGGCCAACATCACCGCGTTCAGAAGAGCGATAAGCCATGCCGTGGACCGCGATACAATCAGTTCCCTGTTCGGGACCGGCCGGCCTACGGAGACCACATTCCTGATCCCGAGCCTTGCCGGCAAGTATGTCAACCCGGAAGACGTGGGCATGTACACCTATAACCTGACCGAGGCACGTGAGATCCTGAAGAACTCCGGGTTTACCTGGGACGGGAAGGGGTTGCTTCTCGGTCCGGATGGAAACGTGGTTACGCTCACCATCCCGCTCGGCACCAAGGGCCAGGCCAGCGGAGGTAACCAGAAGATCGTTTCCGTCCTGAAAAACGACTGGGAAAAACTGGGGATAACCTTAAGCACGGTCTCGTACGACGACCAGAAGCAGTACAAGAAGGCAATCAATGCAAACGCAGTCTTCCTCGATTCGTTCCCGGTTACATTACATGACGATGCCGACGCGTTAACAAATTTTGCCGTTACGCCGCTCCAGGATACTAATTACTACAATTATAACAATCCCGAATACAATGCCCTTGTCGCCGGGATCCGGAATACGGCAGACCAGACTAAGATCATGAGCATGGCGTACCAGATGCAGGATATCCTTGCAAAGGACATCCCGACCGTGCCGGTCTGCACATCTGATACGATTGTCGCGTACCGTTCCGACCGGTTCACCGGGTGGGACCTCGGGCAGGGGTACTATAGTGTGACGGACCCTCGGGTGCTGACCAACCTGATCCCGGTGAAGTGACCGGGGTCACCCATCCGGGAACCGCTGCATGATCGATGGACATTACCTCCTTCGGAGGATTGGTTACAGCGGTGCAGCGTTCGTCATCTGCGTAACGCTCACTTTTTTTATCCTGCACCTGATGCCCGGGGATTACATCACCAATTACCTCCTCTCGATATCAAATTACCTTCCCCAGGAGGCCGTGGACCAGTTTTACCAGCAGTACGGGCTTGACCGTCCCCTCTGGGAACAGTACGTCATCTACGTTTGCAATATCCTGCAGGGCCACTGGGGGTACTCGTACCAGTACGGCCTCCCGGTGTTTCCTATGATTATGCAGAAACTCACCTGGTCGCTCGTCATCCTGCTCCCCGCAGTCCTCTTGGGGATTGCCATCGGGATCGTGCTCGGCGCATGGTCCGGGTGGAAGTCCGGGGGGAAGAAGGACCTTGCGCTCTTTAATTTCATGATCGTGTTCCGTGCAATCCCGGAATTCTGGTGGGCGATTATGGCGGTGTGGGTCTTTGCCTTTTCCCTGCAGTGGTTTCCGCTCGGAGGGTTTACGAGCATCAGCGTCCTGTCATCAGGCCTCAACCCGTGGGATGTCCTGTACCATGCCATTCTCCCGATCTGCCTGCTGACATCCTTTATTGTGGCCGGGAACTACTACGTGATGCGCAACTCGATGATCGCGGTCATTGGGGAAGACTACATCACAACGGCCCGGGCAAAGGGGCTGGACGAGCGTGCCGTCCTCTGGCGACATGCGCTGAAGAATGCCCTCCTGCCCATGGTGACGATGACGACCTTTCAGGTCGCCGGCATCATCATGGGTAGTGTATTCATCGAGACGGTTTTCTCCTGGCCGGGGATCGGCCTCCTGACCACCGACGCGCTCAGGATGCGGGACCTGCCCATTCTCGAAGGAATCTTCCTCTTAGACGCACTCATGACCATCGGCGCCATGCTGGCTGCCGATATTCTTGCCTCGCACCTGGACCCGCGGATCCGGATGGGAGATCAATGACCCGGAATGCGTTCCTCTGGATCAGCGTCGCGATCCTCGCTGTTTATTTTACGGTTGCACTGCTGGCTCCCTTCATCGCCCCTTATGGCGCAACGGAGATCACCGGATCTCCTTTCCAGCCCCCGGACAGCGGGCACCTGTTCGGGACAAATGATGTGGGCCAGGATATCTTTTCCCAGCTGGTGTATGGGTCCCGGGTTACCCTGATCTTTGGGTTCTGCTCCGCATTGTTATCGGTATCGATCAGTACCTGCGCCGGTATTGTCCTCGGGTATTACGGGGGAAATCTCGATGAGGTTGTCTGCAGGATTCTCGACATCCTGATGCCCATCCCCATCTTCCCCCTGCTCATCGTGCTGACCACGTTCTTCAATCCCGGGATTGTACAGGTCAGCATCCTGATGGGGGTCCTCGGGAGCATCCACGGCATTCGTCTTATCCGGGCCCCGGCACTCTCGCTTGCAGAGACCCCGTTTATCGAAGGCGCCAGATCGATCGGGGCAACGGATCTCCGCATCATGTCCCGGCATATCCTCCCCAACCTGATGCCAGTCGTGACCGCGAAATTTGTCTCATCGTCGCAACATTATCTCGTGATGGGGGTGGGACTGAGCTTTATCGGGCTCTGGGATACCATGACCGTTGACTGGGGCTCGATGATCCAGAACGCCTATTCGAGCGGGGCTCTCTCCCTTGGACTCTGGTGGTGGATCCTCCCGCCCGGCATTGCGGTTGTCGGAATCTCCCTTGCCCTTGCCCTTGCCGGCTACAGCCTCGAAGAGTCCTTCAACCCCCGGCTGGAGGTAAACCGCATATGAGCCTGCTTGAGATCGCTGGCCTGTCCGTGCAGTTCGAGGGGAGGGACGGTACGGTGCCGGTACTTGACAACATCGATCTTGAGATCAACTCGGGTGACCGAGTGGCCCTCATCGGGGAGTCCGGGTGTGGTAAAACCGTCTTCGGGATGTCGGTGATGCGGCTTCTCCCGTCAAATGCCCGGGTCACCGGGTCTGCCCGGTATGCCGGAAGGGATCTTTTACTGGCTGACGAACGGGAGATGCAACAGGTCCGCGGGAAGAAGATCGCCATGATCTCCCAGAACTCCGCGTCTGTCCTCAACCCGGTCCTTACGATTGGCGACCAGATCGCAGAATCCCTTACCATTCACACATCCTGCCGGGGAAAGGATCTGCACCGGGAAGTGATCGCATTGCTCACCAGCCTCGGGATCGAACGCCCGGAAGAGAATATGCAGAAGTACCCCCACCAGTTCTCCGGGGGCATGCGGGAGCGTATCCTGATCGCCATGGCACTTGCCTGTAACCCGGACCTCATCATTGCCGATGAACCGACCTCCGGGCTCGATGCACTGGTGAAAGCGCAGATCCTGGAGCTCCTGAGGACCGTCATGCAGGACCGAACCCTTCTCCTGATCACGCACGATCTCGGGACTGCATCGGCTCTTGCATCGCATACGGCAGTGATGTACGCAGGGGAGATCGTGGAGTACGGCCCAACCCAGGAACTCTTTACGTACCCCCTACACCCGTACACGCAGGGGCTAATCGCGGCATCCCCCTCGGCAGGATTCCACCCGATCCCCGGTGTGAGCCCGGCACCGGGTCAGGTACCTCCCGGTTGCTGGTTCTGCCCGCGATGCACCTGTGCAACGGACCGGTGCAGTACTGGCCATCCCTCATTAAAGAAGACCGGAACGAACCGGCAGGTCAGGTGTCTCCGGTATGATTGAGGTCGATGCTGTTTCTAAGTATTACACTTCAGGATTCTTCTCAAGGATTCGGACCTACGCTGTAGAGGACGTATCGCTCTCCATCAGGCGGGGAGAGACACTCGGCCTTGTCGGGGAGAGCGGGAGCGGGAAGTCCACGCTTGGAAGGATGATGCTCCGGCTCGTGGAGCCCAGTGCCGGAAGGATCGTGTTCGAAGGGATCGACCTGCGTGCGCTCAAAACACCGGCCATGCGGCAGCTCCGGCCCCGGATGCAGATCGTGTTCCAGGACCCCGATACCGCGCTGGACCCCCGGATGACTATCTGGGAGTCCGTTGCCGAACCACTCATGGTCTGGCAGCAGGGGAGCCGCCACGAGAGAGACGACCGGGTCCTGGAACTCTTCGCGATGGTCGGACTCCAGCCGGAGCTTGCGGATCGCCGGCCCTTCGAGCTCTCCGGCGGGCAGAAGCAGCGGGCTGCGATTGCCCGGGCCATTGCACTCGAACCGGAGTTCATCGTCCTTGATGAGCCCACCGCAGCGCTCGACCTTTCCGTCCAGGCCCAGATCTTAAGCCTTGTCCAGGTACTCCGGAAGCGGATGAACTTAACGCTCCTGTTTATCTCCCATGACCTCCAGGTAGTGGAACAGATGAGCGGTTCCGTGGCCGTGCTGCACAAAGGAAGAATTGTGGAGTACGGCAGGACTGCGGATATCCTGCATTGCCCGGCACACCCGTATACGATCCAGCTTGTAGAGGCAGCCCGGAGGAGCGAGGTGTGGTTCGGGAAGCAGCGTGGCAATCCTGGTCCCGGTGATGGCGCCGGATGATATCTCCATTTCGCGCTTTTTCCGACACTGTCGAATCCTGTTTTTATTCCGGTTACGTATTAATAATATATAATTAACAAATGATCGTTGTTTAATACTTTTAATTAAAAATCGGTGTTGACATGGCAGGACAAGTTAGCAGCCGTGCGGCTGTCGCTCGTGCTCCGCCGTGATATGTTCTCATGGAGATTTGAGCAAGAGGATGAACCTATGCATTATCTGAAGAGACTGACAAGAAAAAATGGCGACGAGGGCGTTTCACCGGTGATTGGCGTGATGCTGATGCTCGTAGTGGTAATCATCATCGCGGCGGTCGTGAGCGGCTTTGCCGGCGGGCTGGTCGGGGGGAATAACCAGAAGTCCCCGACACTTACGATGGATGTGAAGATCTCGAACACGGGAAGCTGGATCGGGAGCGGGTTTACCGCAACGGTCACCAGCGTGAGCGAGCCGATTGCCTCGAAGAATCTCAAACTCGTGACATCGTGGAAGACCACCAACCGGGATACCGGGGCAAGTCTCTCCGGGGGAAATACGTCAATGCCGCATGTGAATAATGTGGCAAGTCCAAAGATAGGAAGTGGCGAACTCATTTCCAGCAATGCACCCTATGGATCAGGTGCAGGTGTGAATACCTCAACCGGTGCACAGAGCCTGACCGATCCCTACTCAAAACCGGACCAGCAGTTCGGCAACTTTTCGCTGGTACAGGGAACCGGCCTGATCGCATTCCCGTACGGAAGTTATCTCGCTACGGCCGTTGGTTCTGCCACGGGCCAGAGCGATCTTGGCGGGTATGGCATCCCGGTCTCGGTCAACCCCTCATCGAAAGGTCCGTATAAATATACGACAGCGGCAGGTTATTTTGTCACGGGATCCCTTGACGCAACCCAGGCAGTACTGGGTGGCGGGTGGGAGAACCTGAGATCCGGGGATTCCGTGAACGTGAGGGTAATCCACATCCCGACCGGCAAGGTAATTTTAGAGAAAGATGTTGTGGTATCGGAGGGGTGAGAAGATCGTGACAAGGAAATATTCAGACAGCGCAGTGTCCCCGGTCGTGGGTGTGATGCTGATGCTGGTCGTGGTGATCATCATCGCTGCAGTGGTATCTGCATTTGCCGGCAGTTCGGTGAACAGCCAGAAGAAAGCTCCCCAGGCAACCATCCAGGGAAAGTTCAGTGTATCCAGCGGTATGGAGATTACCCATGCCGGAGGGGATGCGCTTGCAACAAACGAGCTTGTCTTCACGGTACGAAACAGCCCGGTCTTCGGGCCGAACCTTGAGCAGACCACGGCACAGATCCTCAACAAGTCGACGATCCAGGACGGGAAGGGCCAGTGGCTCGATAATGGCGACGGCAGTACGAACGTCACGTCATTTAAATCCGGGGATACCCTGTTCATCAACAGCACCTATATCCGGTGCGATTATCTCCAGCCGGTCATTGCACCCAGTGGTTACAAAGACGCAGTCTCGTCGTCAAAAGACCAGTTCACCTATACAGGAACGGAGACACAGCGCTGGGGGCTCTGTTTCAAGAACAACGACAACCTCGGCAAGACCTTCTACCTCGATATCAGCGACAAGAAGGGGAACCTCATCTCCCGCAGCGAGGTAACGATCACCTCATGATCGGGGAGGTGCACGAAGACTGATTGATGAGGGAAACAGGTGAATACGGAATGAAAAACCAGAGAGATATGGCCGTGTCCCCGGTAATCGGCGTGATGCTGATGCTGGTCGTGGTGATCATCATCGCAGCGGTCGTGAGCGGATTTTCCGGTGGGCTTGTCGGCGGGAGCAACCAGAAGACCCCGTCACTCACGATGGATGTGAAGATCGCGAACTCGGGGACGTGGACAGCAAGCGGGTTCTCCGCAACCGTTACCGGCGTGAGTGACCCCATCCTCACGAGCGATCTCAAGCTTATCACGTCCTGGAAAACACGGATGAAAAACAATGCAGGGACCGCGAATGCAGATTTGAGCCTGATTTCGAACGGGACCATCATTACTGGTGGAAAAACTGTTGTCAGCGGTGTTGAGAATGTCAATGTGGTGGAACCGGATGCCGGTTCGGATGCGGTCAAAAGCATTGCACCGTATGGATTTGGATTTCCCTTAGCCCCCGGGCAGGCTGCTATTCCCCAGAGCCGGGAAACACCCTATAAAAATGTGGACCAGCAGTTCGGGAATTATACCCTGACACCGGGTGTCAGTATTAGTGCGAAACCGTTCGGTAGCAAACAGGATGGAACCGGGGATCCCTACACCAATGGATATGGACTCAGTTACCCCTATGCTTATACTACGGATAGTGAGGGATATATCGATCCCATGCAGGCTGTACTGGGGCACGGGTGGGAGGAGCTCCGTGCCGGTGATATCGTGACCGTGAAGGTTGTCCACGTCCCGAGCGGAAAGACGCTCTATACCAAGGACGTTGCAGTAACGGAGGGATGAGAGATCATGACAAAGAACCATAACGACAGCGCAGTCTCCCCGGTCATTGGTGTGATGCTGATGCTGGTCGTTGTCATCATCATCGCGGCCATTGTCTCCGCATACGGCGGAGGGATTACAAGCGGCCAGTCCAAAGCCCCGCAGGCGCAGGTCAAAGGAATGTTCAGCATAACGGACGGGATGACTATTACCAACGCCGGCGGGGATTCCCTCGCAACAAAGGACCTGGTCTTCACGATCCGTGACGGCCCGACGTTCGGGACAGACCTTGAATCATCAACCGCCCAGACGGTGAACATGTCGACAATTCAGGTCAGTGCAGTATTGAGCAGAACTGGCGAAGCCGGCCCTATGAGAACCTTAGACGGGGCATTCTACATGGTCTCGTTTAATCCCGGCGACACGGTGACGATCAAGCCGGCTGATTGCACCTGTAATTTTCTCCAGCCCGGTATCGCACCAACGGATTTCAAGAACAATGTCAGGTCCGATGGTTACACGTACGAGACCGATCCCGCCATCAATACCGACGGCGTGGAAACTGCGGCATGGGCACTCTGCATCCGGAACCAGAACAGTATCGGAAAGAGCTTCATCCTTGAGGTGAGTGACACTGCAGGCCATTCGATCTCAAAGAGTGATGTGGTGATCACCGCATAATCATCATTTTTGGAAGTCATGGTCAAAATGAAGAACAAAGAACAATCCAGGCCCCTGAATGAGCGGGGGGCACTGAAGAAAGAATGCGACAACGCGGTTTCACCGGTTGTCGGTGTGATGCTGATGCTGGTTGTCGTTGTCATCATCGCGGCGATCGTCAGCGGATTTTCCGGAGGGTTGGTCGGAGGCAACAACCAGAAAGCCCCGACCCTCAACATGGATGTAAAGATCGCCAACTCGGGAAGTTACCGTAGCACCGAATTATCGGCAACGGTCAATGGCTTGAGCGAACCGATCCCGACAAAGGATCTTAAGATTATCACTTCATGGACGACGACAGTAAAACAGAATTATTATATTGACAGTGATGCCATTAATAAAAATTCAGTTGCAGGTACCGGCTGTATAGTCAATCGTCCAAACGGGACGGTCTATCATGGCGGTGCTGAAGTCATACCGGGTATCACGAATTCGTGTACGGGGAGAACCCCTTGTAGCGTCGCACCGTACGGGTTTGGGCCTGGCGTCGAAAATAGTTCCACCTCTGATTTGGCAGAAGGAACTACTGGGGGTGCGGTGGTTCCTGAATTCAACTGGCAAGCTTTCACCGTAACTCATTTCGGCAATTACAGCCTGCAACAGGGAACCGTGATGATGGCCGAAGCGGGCGGGCGGTGTCTTAACTGGCCTATGACCGGGGGAATACCAGATACCTACGATATGGGAGGGTATGGCTCTAAGGCAGGTCAGACCGTCCATCCGTATACGTACGTAACTGGAAATTTCTATAGGGTATATTCCGGGAGTAAAACCACCCCTCAGGAGATTCTCACGGACAATGGTGAGATCGATGGTATGCAGGCCCTGTTGGGATGCGGCTGGGAGAACCTGCGGGCCGGTGATATTGTGAACATGAAGGTTGTCCACCTCCCCTCTGGGAAAACGATCTTCGACAAGAACATTGTCGTGAGTCCTACGTGAGGTGATCATCATGATGAATCTTCATAACACTCATAATGCCGATGCAGTCTCACCTGTTATCGGAGTAATGCTGATGTTGGTCGTGGTGATCATCATCGCGGCCATTGTCTCTGCATTTGGGGGTGGGCTTGTCAGTAGCCAGCCCAAGACCCCCCAGGCAACGATCAAGGCCACCTTCAGCGTCGCGGACGGCATGACCATCCGTCATGCCGGGGGGGATGCGATTCCGTACAATAATCTCGTCTTTATTATCAAGACCGGACCCGGATTCGGACCGAATACAGAATCGGTTTCTACGCAGAACATCAATACGAACCTGATCACCGATCAGGATGGGAACCCGGTGTTTTCGACCGGCCAGATCACCGGTAAGACAGCCTTCAAACCCGGGGACACACTCTTTATCAGTGCAGAGAACAGCACATGCTATCCGCTGCAACCCGTGATATCTGAGGCATTGATCGGTCCATCTCGTGGGAATACGAAGTGTAGTCCATGGTGGAACCCCGTAACCAACCCAACAACATATAATGGAGGTTGCGGCGCATTCTGGCAACTCTGTTTCCGAAACCCTAAAAATGTCGGCAAGGTTTTCATTCTCCAGACAAGTGACAAGGCGGGGAACCTGATCTCCCGGAACGAAGTGAAAATCACACCGTAACGGGAGCGCCGGAAATACATACCTTCGCAATCGGGCAGGAATACCCTCCACTGCAGGAAAAACGTGCAGGGCGAATGGCAGACTTCCTCCCGTTTACCTGCACATTTTTTTTCTTTGAAAGGTTACGGTCTTCCCGGGTGTTCCCCGCAGCAGGACCGGTGGACATTCATACACGGCAATTCACGCCCGGGTTGTCCTGTGCGATTTACCGGAACCCGCGTGAACAGGATTGATGAATCATTGCGCTTTTCAATATGTACCTGAAGGGACACTCCTTTACGTCCCGGCGCTGGGCAGACCACAGACTGTCCCGGCCTCTCTCATCCGGACCGCCCGGTATGTAAAACCATTGTAATTAATAAATCTAAAAAATTAATCAAATATTGTAACCATGAACAATAGAAATTCCATAAACGGACCGGTACCCGGGACAGATAGCTTACCGGGAACATACTGGCAGGAGCGGTGGAAGAAGCAGCGTCTTGCCCGGCTCGCCGTGCCACGCACCGGCTCCCCGGATTCGTTCTGGAACAATAAAAAAAGACTTTCCGATCACTTCATCCAGAACCTTGACAGCGGGAGGAAGGAAGCGGAGGAGCGGATTTCCGGCATGGGGATCCGTGACGGGTCGCGGGTGCTCGACATCGGGGCCGGCACCGGCACGCTCGCCATCCCACTCGCCGTGCATGGCTGCGATGTCGTGGCCGTGGAACCCGGCGAAGAAATGCGCGATGCGCTCGGCCTGTACGAAAAACAGCAGCAGGTACGGCCCATCACGATCGTCCCGAAGCGCTGGGAGGAGGTGACACCAGAAGAACTGGGAGCGCCCTTCGATGTCGTGATCGCATCCTACAGCCTCATGATCACCGATATCGGCGACGCGATCCGGAAGATGCAGTCAGTCTGCACCGGCCAGGTGCACCTCTTCTGGTTTTTGACCCAGCCGTACACCGCCATGCTCAATACGGCGCTCTGGCCACAAGTCCACGGCGCGGAATTTCCCGGCGAACCTACGGCAGACTGCCTCTGGCAGGTGCTGTATGAGATGGGGATCTATGCAAATCTTACTGTTGAAGCGAGCTGCGAGCCGGCGTATTTCCCTACGATTGATGACGCAGCAAAGGATTTCTGCAAACGTCTTGACTGCACAACACCGGAACAGGACCGTGCCGTCCGCGAGTACTGCGAGACCACCCTTACAAAGACAGAACGGGGATACCGCGTTGCAGGTGAAGCGCTCGGGGCGCACATCTGGTGGGATGCGAATAGCAGCAGGTGTGCACAAGATCGGAGCAGGAATACCCTGAGATATCCCAACACCTGATTTCTACCTCCTCATGATCCGCCATGACAGAAACCTTTGACCCTTTCTGGAAATATGACGAAGATGCCTGCCAGTACAATGAGTTTACAAGAGCCACATATGCCCGGATCTACCCGGTGATTGCCGACCAGATCCTCGAACGCACCGGGATCACCCGGGGTGCCTGTCTTGACGTTGGATCCGGGCCGGCACTGCTTGCGATTGCCCTTGCCCTCCTGTCGGATCTCCGCGTTACGGCACTCGACAGTTCACCGGAAATGTATGAACTGGCACGCAGGAATATCCGGGACCGGTGCATGGAGGCACTGGTGGTTCCCCTTATCGGGGATGTCCACGCGATCCCGGCAGCGGATGCCGCGTTCAGTCTCGTGGTCAGCCGGGGGTCGTTCCATTCCTGGGAAGATCTTCCTGCAGCGTTTTTGGAAATCTCCCGGGTCCTACGGCCAGGTGGCATGGCCTATATCGGAGGAGGTTATGGCAGTGCCCGGATCCGTGACGAAGTACTTGCAGACCGCAGGGAGCGTGAGTTCGTTGGCGATCCCATGTATCCTCCAAGGCCCCGGTTCCCTAAGTTCAGTGTCAGTGAAATTGAGGTCTCGCTCGAAGTGGCCGGGATCAGCGATTACCGGATCCGCATTGATGATTCAGGATTCTGGATAATTATCCGGAAAAATGAAGAACAAAAAAACCGGCATGGTCCTGCGTTGGGTAAAGAAACCGGTCCGGAAAACCTGCCGCAATTTCACGATGGATTCTTTTTTACACAATGATCGTGCACCAGTGTACGGGATGGAAAAACCGGCAGAGCGGCCTGCGCAAAAAAAGATCCTGCCCGGATAAAAAGTTTCGGAAACCGGCGTTTAGTACCCTGTCAGGATCCGGCTGCTATCCCTGCAACAACTCCTGCCACTCTTCCCCGATCACCCCGGATCCGGCACTCACAGCCGGTTCCGACCACGTCCCGAACCTTGTGGAAGGGGTCGATCCTCGAATTAAAAGGGCCCTATTAGCGCAGTTTTGCCTCTCCGGTGTGAAAAATAAAATTCCGGGGCAATACAGAGCGATTTAAAATGATTTCCGCAGGTGTTTTCATGGAATTCCGCAGTTTTTCGGGTTCCCGAAAAATGACCTTGCGGGGAAATCGTTCAAAATAACCTCTGTTTGCCAAAAGAGGGCTGATTTGGGGTATGGGGGCCTTGGCCCAACCAGTACTCTCCACGGGACAATTCTCCGACGTCCGAAAGGTCGTAAGACCGTGAGGAAGAGAAGAACGCATCAGCGTTCTTCGAAGGTCGGCTGATGCCTCCCTTCTCATTTCTCGGGTTTGATAACCCTTGAAATTTCGAAGACCCTGCGGGCCTTCTCGTTGTCGAGGTCCTGATGCACCTCTCCAACTCATCAGAGTTCTTCGATTGAGCCCCGTTACCCGGGAGCCCTCCGGGAGACCATCTGATCCCCCTCATGATCTCAGTGCGAGCCAATCCGTAACGATATACAATTTGCCAAATCGATTTAATTCAATTTAACTGATTTTGATCAATGTAAAAAAATTAAATATAACTTCGAAAAATTAACAAAAGATCATTGTTAAATATTTTTAATTAATAATGGTGATGGACATGGCAGGACAAGTATACAGCCGTGCGGTTGCCGCTCGTGCTCCGTCATGATATTGTTCTCATGGAGATTTGAGCAAGAGGAAGAACCTATGCATTTTCAGAAGAGACTGACAAGAAAAAATGGCGACACGGGCGTCTCACCGGTGATTGGGGTGATGCTGATGCTCGTTATCGTCATCATCATCGCGGCAGTAGTTTCCGCGTTTGCCGGGGGTACTGTAAGCGGAACACAGAAAGCCCCATCGCTCACTGCTGAGTTCCATATTAAGAACGGGGGGACTGCTGCCACTTCGTACTTCTCTATGAAAGTACTGGGGGTCAGCGAGCCGATCCCGACAAATAACCTGAGAGTAATTACGTCGTGGACGACTACCAACAAGACGCCCGGTGATGACTTTGGAAAAGCGATCAATGGCGGAAATACGACTTACGCAGGAATTGGAGGAGTCTCCATTCCGGATGAAATAGCCGGTACCAGTTCCATAACCGTCCCTACCGGCTATGGCAATGGAGTTCAGAATTGGGCAAACGACACGTATCACCCGGAGGAGACAATGTGGGGGAATTTCACCCTGACTTCCGGAACCTCGACATTTGATAGACCCGTGGATTATGGAACTGGAATATCAACGGGATCTTATTGGTACAATTCAGATTCCCACAGCACTGATCCCATGGAAGCTATCCTTGGCACAAAATGGAATCACCTGAGAGCAGGTGATACCGTGACCGTACGCATCATGGCTGCAAACTCCGGAAAAATACTCGTGGACCAGAATGTCCTTGTGGAGGGTCCATGATACCGAAGAATGAGCAGGCTGTCTCACCGATTGTCGGCGTGATGCTGATGCTGGTTGTTACCATCATCATTGCGGCACTGGTCTCCGCATTCAGCGGGGGAGCGGTGAGCGGGACCCAGAAAGCCCCCCAGGCAACGATCCAGGCAACCTACAGTCAGACAACCGGGATGACCATCTCCCACGGCGGCGGGGATCCGATACCGCTTGCCACGACAAAGGTCATCGTGAAACCTTTGCGATCGTTCGGGGAAGATGCCACCCGGTACTCATGGGTGGTGAACAAGAGTTATGTCCTTAACAGCGCAGGCCTGACCTGGGCGACCGCACGGGCATTCATTCCCGGCGACACGGTCACCATCAGTTCGGCCAACCTGAGCTACGTCCAGCAGCGGCCGGATATGACAACGGACGAACAGGATCCGTCATTCGGGTTTACCAACTCAAACAACTTAGGACTCTCCTTCGAGCTCCAGTTCCAGGATTCCAGCGGGAAGACCATCGGGCAGAGCACCGTGACGATCAGCCGGTGAGATGACAGTATGACACGCAGGTACCATACATCCAGAGAGGACCACGCGGTCTCACCGGTGGTGGGAGTGATGCTGATGCTGGTTGTCACGATCATCATCGCAGCAGTTGTTACCGGGTTCTCCGGAGGGCTGATCGGGAAGGTCGACGAGAAGGCCCCGACCCTCACCGTGGACGTGAAGATCATCAACATGGGGAGCTGGACCGGGAGCGGGTTCTTTGCAACCGTTACTTCGGTAAGTGGGCCAATCTCGACCAGGGATATCAAGATCGTGACGTCGTGGACGGCCTCACGGTCGTCCGCCAACGCATTTCAGAGTATATCCGGCGGGAATACGACCCGGCCGGGGATGACCAATGTAAATGCACTCGGGGATCCGACAATCCCCGTCAGCTTGGTCGCGCCGTTCGGCACCGGACCGGGAATCAACGGGAGTGCAACGATCGGATCTCTCGATACGGACGCGGCAACGTTTTCGAGCCTTTGGCAGCAGTTTGGGAATTATTCACTGATGTCGGGGACTACCCTGACGGCACAGCCGTGCGGGGCGGCAGACTTAGAGACTATCGGCGGCTCGAGCGCCGACCAGGGATACGGAGTCCGAACCATGTATCAGTACGCACCAGAGGGAGCGACCTATCTCGATCCCGCTTCAGCAGTCCTCGGGCCTCACTGGGAGAGCCTGAAGGCGGGGGACAGAGTGAACGTGAAGGTGATCTACACACCCACCGGGTCGGTCATCTTCCAGAAGGATATACCGGTAACGGAGGGATAAGAAGATGGAACCAGTCAGTCATGACGCAGTATCGCCGGTGATCGGTGTGATGCTGATGCTCGTTGTCGTGATCATCATCGCGGCCGTAGTATCGGCATTTGCCAGCGGGACGATGGGGAATACCGCCAAGCCCCCTTCGGCAACGATCAAGGGAATCTTCAGCCAGTCGGGAGGGATGCAGATCATCCATACCGGCGGCGATGTCCTTCCAACGGCAAATCTCGTCTTCACCGTGAGTAACGACGCCTCCTTCGGGCAGGCCCTCGGGACGATGACCACGCAGGTGCTCGATAAGAAAATTATCACGGATTCCAAGGGAAACCAGCTGATCAACACGGACGGGACAACGAATGTGACCTCGTTAGGGCCGGGACAGACGCTGTACATCAGCCAAGCAAATTTAGCGCCCAAATATCTCCAGCCACAGGTTGTACCTAACGAGGGTACCATCTCGTTTGGCGGACGGATCTGGACGTATACGATGGAGAAACCATCGTACTGGAAGATGTGCTTTGTCAACCCCGACAATGTCGGAAAGACCTTCACCCTCCTCGTGAGCGACAAGAGCTCGGGAGCGGTGGTGGCCAGAAATACGGTGGTTGTCGAGCCATAAACGGTCATCAGGGTAGATGAGGAGAGGAAGACCGTATGCATCTTTGGAATGGAGTGACAGGAAACGATAACGACAAGGGCGTCTCTGTGGTGGTTGGCATCATGCTGATGCTCGTTGTCGTCGTCATCATCGCGGCCCTGGTCTCGGGGTATGCCGGAGGGATGATCAAGACAAACCAGAAGGCTCCGAACCTCGCGATGGACGTGAAGATCACGAACGATGGGTACTGGCACGGGAGCGGGTTCTTCGCAACTGTTACCGCGGTAAGCGAACCGATCCCGACAAAAGACCTCAGGATCCTGACCTCGTGGAAGCACGGCACGGAGATCGGAGGAGCTACGACAGTAGCGGACACGCAGAATATCAATACACTCTTTGCTCCGAATACTACGCTCGGCAGCGGACTCTATGTCGCCCCGTTCGGCATCGGACCGGGAGTCAACGAGACGGGAACGCTTTGGGGCGAAGATACGAATACGACTGCATTTTCAGGCGCCTGGCAGCAGTTCGGGAATTACACGCTGGTACCGGGGACAACCCTGACGGCTCAGCCATGCGGGGCAAAAGACGGGGGCCGTTTCGGCAGCTCGGGGGAGAACAACCATTACGGGGGGTATGGCGCAGACAATGCATCATACGAGGTCTGGGTTGAGGATGTTACCACGACTTGTTATTATAGGTTTACTGTGAAAACTGGCACGATTAATTCATGGGGTTGTTGTGCAGTTGGGGATACAACCTGTTCAGCGTATAAAAATTATGCATACTATCTGCCAGGTGGATCAATGTATAAGTACATAGAATCTGGTAGATATCAGGTATATACTCAAGAGGTAACAACACCCGGTCATTATAACCCCGTGGCTGCAACAAGCGCCACAAAATATAGGTATGTCAACTGCGGCAGCAGCTGTATCGATCCCGCCAAAGCGCTTCTCGGCACCAACTGGAATAACCTGATACCGGGGGATACCGTGAACGTCAGGGTGATCCACATCCCGACCGGGAAGACGATCTTCAACCAGGACGTACCGGTGACGGAGGCCTGATACGGTGAGACCATCCGACACGCAAGCGGTCTCAGCGGTTGTCGGCGTGATGCTGATGCTGGCCGTCACGATCATCATCGCGGCAGTGGTGGCCGGGTTCTCCGGTGGGATGATCGGGACTGTCCAGAAGACCCCGAACCTCATTCTGGACGTGAAGATTGTCAACAGCGGGTTTTGGACAACGAGCGGGTTCTCTGCCATCGTTGTCGAGACGAGCAGACCGATCCCGACAAGGGATATCAAGATCGTAACGTCGTGGACTATCGTCAACAGAACCACGGGCGAACTGGAGACCGGCGGAAGCACGGTAATGCCGGATGTCGATAACATCAATCACGATGTCTGTAATGCGAATCAATGGACGCCTACTGATCCTTCAATAGCTGCACCTTTCTCGACCGGATTTAACTCTGGGCGAGTAGAGTCCCAGTACCAATTCGGGTCATATACGCTGGTACCGGGATCCACCATGTCGGCCCCCACCCAGCATTGTCTATGTCTATGTTTTTATGATAGCACATGTCCGACTGCTTCCAATAACTGTATTGATTCCGGTGCGTACGGGACCAGACAGCAGTACGCCTATCCAGATCCCACCTTTATCGATGCTGCCACAGCGGTTCTTGGGGAGGGTTGGCAACAACTGCGAGCCGGAGATACCGTAAATGTCAAGGTGATCCATACCCCGACCAACAAGATCCTCTTCAACAAAAACGTACTGGTGACGGAGGGATGAGCCGAGGGGACCACCCCATACTCCTCACCGGTGATCGACGCGATGCCGATGCCGTACGTGAAAAATCCCCATGAAATGCCCGGGGCAGACTGACTGAGGGAAAACAATTTGTTAGCGTCGGGGCGGTTAACTCCCGGAATTTTTTTTAATCACGCCGCGAACGGCACAGGAAAAAGAACAATCCACCGGTAGCCGCTGCGGGGGATACTAGCTGCTTTTCTGGCAGGATATGATCATGTCGGGTCCCGGTCTTTTTAGTCCGGGCAGGATCTATGTTATTGCAGGCCGGTCTGCCGGATTTTTTCCATCGTGAATATGAGGATAGAGTCTTTTGGGATATCTCCCCGCGGGAACCAACTGGCTGAAGACTGGATCGTACCGGGGCTCATGTAAGGTGTTTACCGCCCCATGCTCATTCCCTGCCCCTCTTCATTTTACGGTCTCCAGTGAATAGCGGCATTAAAAATTTTAATTAATTAAAAAATTATCATCCAAAAAATATTAATACTAATAGGTAAATCAGAATTAATTAACAAAATGTAATTGTTAATTAATAATTATTGATCGGGAGAATGATGAAAATTACTGCGATAATTCTGGCCTGCCTAACCTGTATCCCCGGGATTACTGCAGGCTTTACTGGCATACCCGACACTACTGCCTCCTGCAACGGCAGCAGCAGCAATCCCCTTGGCCAGTGGCAGAAGACTTTTCACCGGCGCCGGGGAATCTCCTCTCCCGATACGGCACATGCCATCAGTACTTTTCCAGAATACCGGGACACCGTGAGGGGGTGATCATGACCGAAAATGTAAAAAAGTAAATCCGGAATGGTGCCCCCCGCCATGGGAACATGCAAGGAGGATACCATGAACAAGAACAATGAATTGAACCCGGCGGGATATCTCCCCGTCGTAAGAAGATGCAAGGAGAAAACCATGAAAACAAACGAAAGGAACAGGAAATGCTCTGCAACCGGCCTGCGGCTGCAGCTCGCTCTGGCAGCGATGATCTGTCTCTGCCTTGTTGCAATAGCTCCCGCTGTTGCATTATATCCAGATCCTCCATTCATCGATGAGCAACCCGTGACGGTATCTAATAGTACTTACTATGGTACTTTCGATGATGTCGCTTACAATCAAAGCAGTTTCTTCGGTATTTGCGGTCTTGTAGAATATGGCTATAACTGGACTACCGGATCATACCCCGACCGGAAGCCCCTGTATAACCTGACTATCGAGGGCACAGTCTATCCGGAAGGGAATGGCATAATCCCCACCAATTACCAGTGGAACATCGTCGATGCTCTTGACAAAAACGCCACCCTGTACAAGAAAGGCCTTGCCGGATATGTTAATCAGAGCGGTACGTATTATCTCTGGTACGGCAACGATACAGCCGCCCGCAGTTTTTACAGCAACCGTTCCGATTGGCTCTTCCCAACCGTTGAGAATGCAACGTACATCGTACAGCTTGACGTGACTTACAACCCATGACCGGCAGGAATACACGAGTCATGGAATAACCCGGATCCGGAAAGATGCCCAGAGATTGTGCATCCCGGAACCGGATCCTGTGAATAACAGGAAGTCCCAGGACGGGCCTCCTTCAGACACATGAAGGGGTACCCCGGCCTGCTGTCGGGTACGGGCTCGTCCGAAGAACACATACTATTACTCGGAAAATCTGTTATAGTTTTTCTTCCAACCCTGACTGTACCGGGGGCCCGGGTAATCCACCCCGCTATCTCAATCGTTTTTCAAACATGATATAATTGGCTTTGTTGTCGGGATGATATCCGCGAATTATTTTGGAATTTTTCAGAGAATAAAAAACCGAAAGCCGGTGAATATTTCCGGATTTATACCCGAGGGCAACAAGATTAATTCTCACATTGCAACCGGATTTGACAATGGTTCCCAAATCCGGATAGTAGAGACAAGTATTCTCCGGATTTGATCAAAATTTTTCCTGATTATATGAATAATCCGCGATTAGTTTTTTCTTCATGACCTTGATGGCAACAATCCTGATATCATTTACGCCATTTTCCTTACGGACCCGGAAAACAATACCGTTGCTGACAAAAGCCATATTTACCGGAATGAGGTCACGGATCACCGGCAGCCCATTATCCCGCCCGATATGCAAATTGATAGAGCCCTGTTAGCGCAGTTTTGCCTCTCCGGCGTAAAAAATTAGAATCCGAGCCCGATACTAACGATTTAGAATGATTTCCGCAGGTGTTTTGGGGGAATTCCGCAGTTTTTCGGTATCCCTAAAAAACGATGTCTCCCAGAAATCGCCCTTAACGGGCCCCGATTGCCAAAATGGGGCTGGTTTATCAAAAGGGGTTCCCAACCGGAATCATTGCTCGCTATGGGTTAGTTCTCAGACGTCCGAAAGGTCGTAAGACCTTGAGGAAGAGAAGAATGCATCAGCGTTCGTCGAAGACCCTGCGGTCAATGTATTAATAATCATCACGGTGTACCTATCTGGTAACAGGGAACTGTAATGGATCTCTACAAGACAATCGCAGAAAAACGGGAAGCAATCCTTGCACTTGCAGACAGGTTCGGGATCAGGAACATCCGAATCTTCGGCTCCGTTGCCCGTCATGAAGCCCGCGAAGGAAGCGACATCGATTTTCTTGTTGAGTTCCCATCAGGAACATCGCTTTTCATACATGCTGCATTCCAGCGGGAACTCTCAGAACTCCTCGGATGTAATGTGGATGTCGCATCGGTCAACGGCCTCAAAGAACAGATCCGTCACACGGTCATACAGGAAGCAGTGCCACTATGAGAAAGGATCGTGACCGTCTTTTCGATATCAAAGAAGCAATTGATCGTATCTCAGAAAAGCTCCCCCAATCAAAAGAGGAGTTTGCCGGATCAGATCTTCTTTTAGGTCTGGGTCCTCTACCATATTCAGGTAATCGGTGAAGCTGCTAATGGTATCTCCCCGGAATTTCAGAATAACCATAAAAAAATCCCGTGGAAAGATATCATTGCCATGCGGCACCTTCTCGTCCACCAGTATTTTGGTATCGATCTGGACGAGGTCTGGAATACCACAGAACGGGATCTTCCTCTGTTAAAACAGGAAATAAACCGGATTCTGGAACAACAGGAATGAACCCTTTTTTTACAGCCACATCCATGATGCCCGGCACGCTGGAAGGGAGGGAGTATGCGAACACCCTGTTACAAGCTGCCAGTGAAAACATTCATTATTTTTTTACTAATTGCAAATTAGTATGGTCTCTACCAGGATCCTGGAACATCCCGTTATCCTGCAGAAAAACGGGATGATTCAGGTCCGGGTTTCAGGGAGAAGGTGAATCATCCTGCGCTGGTGGGGAGACGGCAACCGGCTTGGCGGCAGGTGTCGCTGTTCCCGGCCGCGGGGCCGGTGATTTCTGCAGCAGCGGCATCCCATCCCGCCCGAGCTCGACAAGACCGGTGTCGCAGACCCGGAAGAACCGCCACGCGTATTCGGGCGAACAGATCCAGAGCTCGCGGGAAATTTCCCGGGATGACGGGAACATCTTCAGACCGGCGATCTCCGCATGGGCCTCCCGCTCCAGCCATTGCAGGGTACACTTGATGTACCGCATACGCTTGATTTTTACCGGGGCATGACACGGAGGAATCGTGATGGAAAAATCGGCAAGCATCCCCGGCCCACGCTCATAGTACTGGACAATCCCGCGGGGCTTTGCGATCGTATCCGCTTTCTCAAGCGCCCGGATCGGGTGGCGGCCCCGGGTCATGTCAGGGCTCCGCAGGGAACGGGATACCAAAAGTAAATTCTGATTAGCGCCGGATCGTTCCGGTCTACCCGGGCCGGAAAAATCCCGGCGGCCGGCCCGGGTCTTATGATCGTATGGAGTGATGAGTGTGCGATGTGAGGTTCTCCTTGTTTGTTGTTCCGACCCTGGATCCTGCACTGTGGAGGAGCGTGGGGTCATCGGACGATTCTGCAAATGTTATATTCAAACATATATACGCTTTTTAGTATGCTCCTGTGACCGGCAATACGGGCTGGTCTCACCCGCGTCCACAGTATACTTCCCCAGACGCCACCTCCCAGTACCGGACATACATCCGGATAATTATTATTAACATTTCAAAATTGTTAATTATAAAAAGTTACTAACAGGTGACCGTATGCACCACGGGATCGTACAACCCTGCACCCGGTTCCATGACAGGGAACCATTCAGGATTTTTTATGATTGATATCAGCACGATAGACTGGAACCAGGCCTGGAAAGAGATCGAACAGGAGAAGAAAGAGAAGAACGAGTTCGCCAGTTGTACGGAGCGGTGGAAGGACCGCGAGCGGTGCAGGAAATTCAACCTGAAAATACAGGAGGATAACTGGAAGCAGGCTTGGGAACGGATCCACACCATGAAGTGCACCCCCTCGTCCCGGGTGCTCGATATTGGTGCCGGCCCCGGGACGCTTGCCATTCCCCTATCCGGGATTGTCCGTCATGTTACCGCGGTCGAGCCTTCCCCCGGGATGCTCGAATGCCTGCACGAGAACATGAAGGAGCGGGAGATCATCAATATCTCGACTATCCAGAAAAAATGGGAGGATGTCGACCCCGCAACGGATCTCGATGGGCCGTACGACGTGGTTGTGGCGTCCTACTCGCTGGGAGTACAGGACCTCCGGGCGGCTCTTGAAAAGATGGATGCGGTCTCTGCGAAATACGCTTACATCTTCTGGTTTGCCCACCTGATGTCACCCCGCTTCCAGCATTATCATGCAATCTGGGAAGAACTCTTCGGCGTACCCCCGTCCCCCCGGCACACCCCCAATATTATTTTCAACCTGCTCAACCAGATGGGGATCTACGCCAATGTCGAGATATCCCGCACAGAAAACATCACCCGGTTTCCAGGTATTTCGGACGCGGTCGCCGACCAGCGGGAGGCCCTGAATCTCACCGATGACCGGCAGGTCTCGGTCCTCGCAGAATACCTTGAAAAATTCCTGCTCAAAGAAAACGGGCAATACCTCCTGAAAAGCAAGTCCTACCAGGCCAAGATATGGTGGGAGAAGGAGAGCTGATAAGTCCAAAAAACCAATCCATCCGCGTACCCTTTCTTGAGAACAGGATAAAGAGATCCTGAAAAGCACAACAACACCGGCTTCCGGTCCCGGTTATCCCGGCATCCGGTTAACCAAAATAATACACGCCCATCATGAGCCCCGAAGTCGGATACCGGGGCGCTCCCGGGAAACTCACCGGGTCCAGCAGGACGACCGGCGGAACTGTCGGTCTCGCATCTTTGGGATCTTCCGGAATGATCTCCACTTCCGATGACCAGATCATCATCCCCATGCATGAGGCGAGCCCGAAGAGACAGATGAACGTTGTGGAGTGTGTATATCCGGTCGCCAGGTACTGGAAAGCGAGGACGATACCGGCCACCGAGCCATAATAGTAATGGAACTGCGCGATCCTCCGGTCGTTGGCATCACAGGGCCGGATCGATCCGGAGACCTTCATGGTACTGAACGGGAAAAATGGCGTAATCCCCTTCCTGGTACAGAGGTCTTCGACCAGATGCAGGACCATGCCAAGCATCACGCCCGACAGAAACATGATTGAGATCCCCAGTGCTGTTCCCTGCAAAAAGATAGACGCCGGGACCAGCAGGAAGCCTGCAAGGACTGCCCAGAGCAGCACAATTCCCGGGACAGAGTGTGTCAGCCATTTGTCCCTGGTATCAAAAGTACGCCCGGTCAGGTGCCGGTAGAAAGAGCAGAGCAGAGGTGTGCATATGAAACTGCCAAACAGGGTCACTATCCATGCAAATACCCGGACCTGAATCCCCTTTGGTCTTTTCATCTGGACGTCCGGCAGGATGGCACCAATACAGGCACCAGTGCAGATAACGAATATCAATACCGGAGACGCCGGCACCAGCGCACTGCATAGGATAAGTGTACAGAGAATTGTCAGTGCGATATGGTGCCGGGTGATCATGGCGGTTGCTCCGGTTCACGACCAGGATTGTGTGACTCCCAGTCTCCTTGGCATTTGTGTGAGTGTATGAGTCCACGGCATATCCTAATATTTCAGGTGGACACTCACTATGTTGCGCTTTTCCGGATTATAATGATTATCTTTTACTTATTCAAATTGTTAACATAAATTAATTAATAAATTCCCGGGGTAAGAGATTATTTCCTGCAAAAAATACATACTTCTGTCTCGGTTGCCGGACTGTCTGCAGGACACGGGGCTGCAGTATTATTAACAGGAGAATAAATTTTTACAAAAAAGGGAGAGTTAATCGACCGCTACCATCACTTCGGAGGCCTTGACCACTGCGTACACCTTCGACCCTTCCTTCAGTTTCAGGGATTCTGCCGAGTGGGTTGTGATGGAGGAGACCATCTCGTTGCCCCCGGCGATGGTGATCACGACTTCGGTACTGACCGGGCCCTTCTTGAGGGACTTCACGGTGCCCGCAATCTGGTTTCGTGCACTGATCTTCATGGTTTTCACCATGCCATAGTATACATGGATAGCAATAAAGCTTCGCCCATCAACAGATCCATAAAATCCCGTGGTAAAAACAGATCGTTGATTAGGGTAAAAGTTAGTGTAATACTATGAACGCGGGTCCAGCCACAACACCGGATACTTTCACATTATTGCCCGCAGTGGAAAATGCCTGCGGCACGATCTCGTTTCGCGAGCGGTGGCGCCAGTTGAAACTCGCCCATTGCGCTGTCCCCAACTACGGCAGCTCCCGCCAGTTCTGGGGCAATAAGAAGAAGATCCACACGGTATACTTAAAAGGCGATGGCAGACATGATGAAAAGACCAATGCCCGTCTTGCGGCCATGAATATTCCCGATGGTTCGCGGGTTCTTGACATCGGTGCCGGCCCGGGAACGTATGCCATCCCGCTTGCAAAGAAGCATTGCAAGGTAACGGTTATCGAACCCTCACCCGTCATGCGGGAGATGCTTGAGGCCCGGATAAAAAAAGAGAAGATCAAAAATATTACCGTCATCCCCAAACGCTGGGAGGATGTGAACCCTGCTGAACTCGGCGCCCCGTTCGATGCCGTCATCGCATCGTTCTCGCTAACGATGATGGATATAGGGGAGGCGCTTCTCAAGATGCATGCAAGCTGCAACGGAACTGTGCACCTCTTCTGGTTCCTGACATCGCCGGCATGGGCACAGGTCAACAAAGACCTCTGGCCGCACCTCCACGGGGGGATTTTTCCCGGCGAGCCTACCGCGGACTGGCTCTGGCAGATCCTGTACGAGATGGGGATCTGTGCAAGCATCCAGCCGGAATCCCAGGTCTCGGTTTCACGGTATGCTGATGTAGACGAAGCAGTCGTTGAGTTCCGGCAGCGCCTGAACTGCACGACACCGGCCCATGAAGAGATCGTCAGGAATTATTTCCATACGGTCCTGCGACAGGATGGGGACAGTCTCATTCTCGGGAACGGAACACGCAGTGCCCATATCTGGTGGAACACCATGGACCAGCAGGACGTGACATGACAGGTCCGCACGAACACGATTTAAAATATGGTGAAACCATGAGCGATTACGAAGTTTTATTCAACAAGGCAAAGGCATTCCACGGTCATGTTTGTCCGGGGATAGTCCTTGGGACGCGGCTGACCATTGCAGGGATGCGGGAACTGGGTATGAACCCCCATGAATCCCAGCGCAACCTTATCATCTACATGGAGATCGACCGGTGCGGGGCGGATGCCGTCCAGGCGATCACGGGATGTTCACTCGGCCACCGCTCCTTAAAGCACAGGGACTTTGGGAAATTTGCCGCCACATTTGTCGACCTCGCAACAAGAAAAGCCGTCAGGGTGGCAGTCCACGAGAAGAAACGGGCCGAGCACGACAAGCTCGATCCAAAGGACGTGATCAGGATCCTCGGGGAATGCCCGGAAGAGGAGATCCTGAAGATCGAGAGGGTATCGATCGATATTCCCGATGACGATATCCCGGGATTCCCCCATGGAAAAGCGGTCTGCAGTGTCTGCGGGGAGCAGGTCATGGACAACCGGCACATCGTTGTGGACGGCAAGGTTATGTGTAAGAACTGCGGAACGAAATCGTATTATACGGTGCTTTGAATCTTGAAAGAATTCTGCCGGTCGGCAACGGGTCCCATCATCCCCCCGCAACCGGATCCCCGGTACTGGCGCGACATCTGGCGGCAGATGAAACTCGCCCGGATGGCAACGCCGGGATTTGAGGGTGCGGGTGCGTACTGGAGCAACCGGAAGAACGTGACCGAACATGTAAAGGGCCGTACCCGCCAGTCCTGGCAGGGAAACGTGGACGCACAGTTCAGGGCTATGAACATCCCTGCCGGTGCCCGCGTCCTCGATATCGGGGGAGGGACCGGGACCCACGCGGTCCCCCTTGCGATAATGGGCTGCGATGTCACCATGGTCGAACCCTCTGATGCCATGCGTGAAGAACTGCAGAAGAACCTAACTGCTTCGGGAGCCGGACCGCTCGCAGTGATACCCGCCCGGTGGGAGGACGTCTCCCGGGAAGAGCTTGGCGATCCGTTCGACATTGTGATGGCATCTTATTCCCTCTCCATGATGGATATCGGTGAGGCCCTCGAAAAGATGCAGGCCTGCTGCCGGGGGACCGTCCACCTCTTCTGGTTCCTCACCCCGCCGTCATGGGCACGGGTCAGCCGGGACCTCTGGCCCCGGCTGTATGGCAGGGAATATCCGGGTGAACCCCTCGCGGACTGCCTCTGGCAGATCCTGTACGAGATGGGGATCTATGCCAGCCTGACAACAGAGCGCAAGACCGAGACTGTTTACCGGAGTGTTGAGGACGCAGTGGGGGAATATTCCCGGCGCCTGAACCGTTCAACAAAAGAACAGGAAAAGATCCTGGGGGAATATTTCAGACAACAACTCCGTCCCTGCGGCAAAGGGTTTGAACTGGACGGGGTGTCCTGCAGTGCCCATATCTGGTGGGATCCGGCAGGCCGCCGCTGACACCGGGTGCGGTACTGCGCCGACATGATGTTCACACACATTTTTTTAATTTACATACCCGGTAGCACCGGTCATCCCGGTTCCGGATACCCGATCAGGTAAGTCAATAATTTCTCCTGAACAAATACAAAAGATCAACAATTATAATTAAAACAAAATTTTTATAACCCCTTCCCGATCTCCATGTATGCCCGCAGCAAAGATGATACAGGAATCTGGGCTGGCGCTTCCCGGGCTGTATCGGGTTGATACCGTACGGACCTGGCACATTGTTCTGTTCACCCTAATCCTCGGCAGCCTCTTCCTGCTGGATATCGGGACAACCCAGATCATTCTCCGGATGGGGGGCGTGGAACTCAATCCCCTGATGACCAGGATCGTGACAAACCCGGCACTGCACCTTGCAATCAAGTCTGTGGTCCTGCTGGCGGCAGTACTCGTGGCAACACTGGTAGAACGGTATGTACGGGGGTCCAGCATTTACCTTTACGGCATCCTGATCCCGCTGTACATCATCGTCCTGGTCAACAACCTCTTCGTTATCCTGCCCCGGCTGCTGCTGTGATTTTGTCAGTAGGCCCCGATTTTGATATCGGTTGTCTCAATGATCAGCGTCATGTTGGGATAGCCAGTATCTCTTTTAAACGTCAGCAGGGTTTCATGCTCCGAAAGAGGCGTTATCATAACATTGTCGCATTGACTCAGTTTTTCAACGCTGGTCACATTCACCGATTGCCATAATGTTGCATTCCATACTGTTGCATTCCTGAAACGATCCGGGGGGGTATCGATGCTCAGGTACATACTGGTAGCGTAGGTAATCGGTTCTTCAGTATGCACAGAACTGTTCAGACGCAGCATCCCGTTCCCGTTACCGCTGATATGGGAATGCCGGCTGTCCGGCGTGATATTTACTACGCGGATCTTTATCGAAGAGCAGTTTTGATTACCGGTAATTTCCGATACTGAACGGACATGTTCCACCTCCACAAGGGATGCCGCGAGCCCGTACGTAACATCGCTCCAGCGATAGAACTCCAGCGGGGTGGACAGGTTGCGTTCGGTATTCAGGACATAGGTATTACCATACATCCATCCATAGCCCTGGTCCTGCCAGAAATTATTCACCGGTTTATAGGAAAATTTCACGAGACTGAAATTATGTACTATCCCAGGGTAGGGAGTCCCGAGGCCGTCAGGTGTGTTGTTGGTCCAATTGAGCCGGAAGTACCCGGTGGAGGAGGTATCAAGGGGAGAGGCATTCCAGATCTTCAGTTCCCCGCCGGATTTTACCGGGTCAAAGGCAAACTCCCCACCCCCCAGCGGGATGGGTTCGGATAATCTTATCTCCTTTTTCATGGACACGGCAGTATCGATATCCGAGGAAAATTTTAAGAAGCCGGTCTCGACCTCCTTGATGTGGGAGATCTCGGACTGTGCTTTCATGGAGGGAACGTAATACGCGTTCCATGCGGCAAAAAACGTCACTGCGACAGCAAGGATGAGCATCACCGCAATGACCGGGGCAACGGCATCGTCTCTCATGGGCCGATCCTCCCTGTATAGATCACGGTCCTGGGTGTAACGAGTTTGACGCTCTCATTACCCAGGAGATCCTGTTTCATTTTCACGGTGATGTTACTCCCAAGATCGAATACATCTTTGTCCGGCACCAGCAGGAACTGAGTATTTGGATTTGTATAGGTCTCATTATAGCGGTAGGATTCCCGCCAGGTATCATTACCGACAATACCGACAATAACTGAAAGATCCTCTGCCTTCACCCAGTCCCCGCCTTTATGCCAGAGCGTGATATTCCGCGTGTCATTGCTCATCTTGATCGTAATGCCCGGGTCGCGGTCGGTCGGGAGATAATTATACAGAACTGTAGAAAAAACCGCGAGCAGCACGATAACAAGGGCGACCATAAGCATCTCCCCGACAACTTCGGAAACCCCGGAATCCCCCTGATAGTTATGCAGCATTGGCCACCTCATTTTTATGTTCCGGTTATGTACCTGCCGGGTAATGGGTAATCGGAGCATCGTTGCAGTGATTGTTTATGAAGGGGAATTTTTCCATATTCAGCACCAGGTATTAAAAAATTCTTTAGTTGCAGTACTAATGTTAAATCTTAACCTTTAATTAATGGTAATTGTAAATATGATTTACTAAACATTGTTCCGGATACCTCCATAATCAATAGAAACAATAGAAAAAATTCAATTTATAATTAGTGTGTCCGGCCGTCCCTGAAAAATTACGAGTGTACCATGAGAATCAAATCTGATGATGGTGTTTCCCCGGTTGTTGGCGTCATGCTTATGCTTGCAGTGACGGTGATCATCGCCGCCATTGTCAGCGCAGCCGCGGGGGGATTGTCCGGTACCGAGAAGAAAGCCCCTTCGGCGATCCTCGAAGTGCACTTCTACGATAACCGGTCATATGGCGGAGGTGTATTCTCTTCCGATACCATGACCATCGAGCACATGAGCGGGAATCCCCTCCAGACAAAGGATCTCAGTATCGCCACGTACTTCAGGAACGCATCCGGCCTGATCAAGGGATCCCTCATGGGCGAGAAGTCTGTACCCGTGGGATCGCAGAATTGCGGCGTCCTATACATCAATAATCCGGACCGGTTCGGGGAACCGCGGCAGGATTCCGGGATCACCGGGTACCAGAACTGGTTCGGGAACTCGTCGGCAGTGCTGATGCCGGGTGATATGCTCGTGACCCCTGCCCAGTACTTTGGATCATCAAATAATACTGCTCTCCATCAGATTCTCACGATTGATCCCGATGCCGATCCTGCATATCGGGCCGGCGCGGTTGTCAATGTGAAGATTGTACACATCCCCACCGGGCAGGTGATCTTTGACAAAGACGTGGTGGTTATTTGAAACAGACTGGCTCCTCTGATCATGCAGTCTCCCCGGTTGTCGGTGTGATGCTGATGCTTGCGGTGACCGTCATGGTTGCTGCGCTCGTAAGCACGTATGCCGGTGGGTTTTCCGGAGGATCAGAGAAAAGCCCCCAGAGTTCGATCCGGGCAACTCCCACCCTTTTACAGGACCGGATTTATTTCGAGCATAATGGCGGCGACCCGTTCATGCTCAGCTCTGTCAGGGTGGTATTGCGGGCCAACGATAATACCACCTCCTTTTCGGTCAACGATGCGGGAAGTACTCTCGTCAGTGCGTTCAGGGAAGTGGGCAACACCGGCAGCACTTCCGATACCACCATCCAGGCCGGGGATACCTTTTTTGTCCAGGCTGCGAACGGGGATAACCAGACCTGGATGAAATTCGGGAGCATGATCCTGACGAACAACACCCGGATCACGTGGCTGATCGTGGACAAGGAAACCAGCAAGTCCATCTCATCGGGTTCGTTCTATCTCTGAAAATGTGATACGGGGTACCATGATCCAGGATATTCTTGTTATCGTATCGTGCATGTTCACGCTCATAGGGCTGAACGGGATCTTCACAGATCTGAAAAACCGGATCTCTTCCCCAAAAGACCCGCTCCCCCCGGATGCAACCCCGCCTCTTCCTGCAGACCTGCATAAAAAAGAGTTCCCGGGTTTTAACACTCAGGCAATGAAGGCAGCCGGGGAGCAGGTCCTTACCACGCTTGCCGAGCCGTCATGGCAGGGTGTGGCCGCCTTTGCAGCAGCCATTGCCACAGCCCTGGTTACCGGTATCATCGCCCTCTTCATCGACCTTCCCGATCCGGTCCTGATCGCGCTCGGCCTCGTCTCCCTTGCCGCAACCGGGCTGTCGGCGGAGACCTTGCGCAGGAGATACATTGCGGGCTCGTGGCTCCCCCCGGGTCTTTTTGGGAAAAAGGAAGTGGCGGCCGCCCCGGTCCCGGACAAAAAACCGGAACTCCCGACCCCACCTGTTGATTCCCTCCCGGGGGAACTCCCGGGTACGGCCTCCCTTGCCACGCTCGAACGGTACTGGGTATTCGAACCCTACGCCTACATCAGGATCGAGCGGGTCAGTAACGAGGGCTTCACGTACATTGTCGTCGAACCGCCCATCTCACAGAAAGAAAAAACAATCCTGATGGAGACCTATGCCCACCTGAGGGATATCATCATCTATGACGATGTTGAGAAGAAGAAAGACGAACGGATCGATCCCGTTGCCGTGGCAAAGATCATCCGTGAATTCGACCCGGACATTACCGAAGACCGGGTTGCCATCCTCACGTATTACATCAAACGGGACCTGACTGGCTATGGCCCGCTCGATGTCCTCATGCGGGACCCGGCCCTCGAAGACCTCAGCTGCAACGGCCACGACCTGCCGGTCTTTATCTTCCACCGGGCGTACGGCAGCCTGCCCACCAGTATCCATTTCAGCGAGGCCGAGCTCAACCAGTTCGTCTTAAAACTCGCCCAGAAAGCCAACAAGCAGATCTCGCTCTCGAACCCGATGGTCGATGCCACCCTCCCCAACGGCGCCCGTGTCCAGATCACGTACAGCGAGGTGGTCTCGACCAAGGGCAGCTCGTTCACGATCCGGAAGTTCCGGGCCGAGCCCATGACCCCGCTCGATCTCATCCGGTACGGTACGTATGACGCCGGGATCCTTGCATTCCTCTGGCTTGCCATCGAGCACCGCAAAAGCCTCCTCGTTGTCGGCGGCACGGCAAGCGGCAAGACCTCGATGATGAACGCAGTCTCTCTCTTCATCCCGCAGAATGCCAAAATCGTATCCCTTGAAGATACCCGGGAGATCCAGCTGCCGCACAAGAACTGGCTTCCCACCCAGACCCGGGAGATCGCGGCAGAAGGCCTCAAAGGCGATATTGATCTCTTCTCGCTTTTGAAAGCCTGTATGCGGCAGCGGCCGGAGTATATTATTGTCGGGGAAGTCCGGGGTAAAGAAGCCCAGACACTCTTCCAGGCCATGAACTCGGGCCACTCCACCCTCTCGACCATCCATGCCGGCAGCGTGTACGAAGCGATCAACCGGCTGACCCACGACCCGATCAACGTGCCCCCGGTCATGTTCCAGGCCCTCGACCTTGTCGTGGTCCAGTCCATCTACACGCTCGGGAAGACACGGATCCGCCGCTGCCTCTCTATCCACGAGATCGAGGTCGACAGGCACGGGGAGATCAACCCCATTCTCCTGTACGACTGGGATATCCAGAAGGATACGTTCCCGAAAAGATATGAAAAGTCCAAGGTCCTCGCCGAGATCGCATTCCATTGCGGCTGGGACGAGCTGGAGCTGGAACACCAGCTGAAGAAACGCGAGGAGTTTTTCACCTGGGCCCTCGAAGTGGAGCCGCCCTCGCTCCGGGACCTGGCGAACGCTATCCACGACCTGGGAGACTGACAACCGTGATGCTGCCGCTGGCCCTGCAAAAAGCCGAGAAGAAGGTGACCGATCTCGAGCTCACGGTCCACGGTAGTAGCCTGAAAAAGGATCTCCGGTCGGCCCACATGGCCATGACGGCCGAAGACTATCTCCACACGATCCATCTCAATGTCCTTGGCACGTTCGTCATGTTCTGTGCGATCTATGCATTTTTCCTGGTCAGCGGGTTTTCGTGGCAGGTATTCGGGATGAGCACCACGGACATGCTGGTCTGGGCCCTCCTCTTCATCCTGATCGTGCCCGGGATGTACGCGATGCTGGTCTATTACCCGCAGATCGTTGCCCGCGGCCGGAAGAGCCGGATCGATCTCGACTTGCCCTATGCCATCTCCTACATGCAGGCGCTCTCCACCACCATGCCGCCCTACGATATCATCCGCAAGGTGTACGAGGAGCAGGACATGTTCGGCGAGATCTCAAAGGAGTTCGGCATGCTTGTCCGGAACGTCGAACTCTTCGGCGACGACCTGGATGCCGCCATGAAGGATCTCCAGCGCACCACCCCTTCCACCAATCTCCGCGATTTCTTAAACGACCTGGCGATCGTCTTCGACAGCGGGGGGAATATCTCCTCCTATCTTGCGGCCAAGACCGAATATTACCGGGACCAGGCCAAGCAGGAAGTCGAACTGGTCTTAAAGACCATCGAGATCATGGCGGAGGTGTACGTAACCGCGTTCGTTGCCGGCCCTATCGCGCTCATCATCATGATCGTGGCGCAGGGTATGACCAACAACCAGGAGATGACATGGATCCTGCCCCTGATGTATGTCTGTATCCCGGCCGGGGCACTGATCCTGATCTGGATCCTCTCCCTGATGCTCCCCCCCGAAAACCTGGAAATCTCCCGGAAGGAGACCCTTGAGGAAAGTTTTGGGTCCAGCGTACTGGGGACAGAAGAGGAGGGACGGCCTGAAGACGATCCGAAAAACCGGGAATTTTATAAACGGATCGCGGACAGCAAACGGAAAAATTACTTCATGAACCAGGTGCGGCACCCGTTCCGGACCTATATCCGGAGTTACTATTACGGGATGGGACTGGGAGTCGTCTTCGCGGCGATCGTTGCCTTGTTCTGGTTTACCGGGGGATTCGATGCCCTGATCCCGCACGACCGGATGGAGACCGTCCTCTGCCTCATGATCATCGTGTTCATGGCGCCGATTGCCGTCTCGTTTGAGGGGCGGCGCTGGTATGTGCGGAACATCGAGGAGCACCTGCCTGATTTCCTCCGGGAACTTTCAGATATGAAGGATATCGGGATCACCCTGCAGGAGGCCATCCACCGGATCGCCGGGGCAAAACTCGGCGTGCTGAGTTCGGAACTCATGGTTGCATCCCGGGATATCCAGTCCGGCGCTTACGTGAACTCCGCACTGGTCAAGATGGAAGAGCGGATCGGTCTTGTATCCGTGAAGCGGGCGATCTCCCTGCTGGTCCGGGCGAGCGAGATCACGTCCAACTTAAAACAGATCTTCATCATCGCCATCACGGATTTCGAATACTATCTCAAGCTAAAACGGGAGCGGTCGAACACCACGATCATCTACGTGATGATCATCTACCTCTCGTTCGGTATTTACCTGTACACCGCCTACCAGCTGAACGTGCCGTTCCTCACGGCATTCAAGGGCATGAATGTCAACATTGATATGGCCGGTAACCTGACCGAAATGTTCCGCATCGGGATCATCCTCGCCACGTTCTCCGGCATCATGGCCGGGCAGTTCAGTTCGAACAGTATTCTCGCCGGCTTCAAGCACAGCATTGTTCTTCTCATCGCAACGATCGCGCTGTTTATATTCGTGATGTGACGGCCGGTATTCCGGCAGGCGATGAGCCGGAACCTGCCGGTAAAAATAATTTCCTGAAGAATCCCGCTTGTAAAGCCTGTCTCAAAACCTAAAAAATAATTATTTATGTGATTTTCCCGGTTTTACAAATTCAACCAAACGTTTCATCGGAATACACACTCGTGTATGAAGTGGTTGAGTCCGTACTGGTTTCCGTATCAAGCCGGGAGGGCATGGCACCGGTCAGGATCTTTACCTCTGCATCCAGGTATGCACCCTCTATCGTAATGTGGAATGTCCCTTCTTTATAGACCGGGATGTATCGTGGAATCGTTGGTCCTGTATAGGTCTCTGTTGATCCGTCAGCATGGGTGATCTCTTCGGTTATTTTTTGCTTTCCGGTATCCGAACTATATTCATAACCATATCCATCCTCTGCCACAATTTCGTGTGTCAGGTTGTCCCTTACGGTTATTTTCAGGTAGGGCCTTTGGACCGGTTTCGTCTTATCTCCTCTGCATACGTCATTCAGGCAATCGTTTTGAGGAGTTACTACATAGACAATATACAACGGTCCCTCGGCGACATTAACCAGAAGTCCTTCTGCTCCCCCGGTCAAATGGTATTTTTTCTCAAATTCAATACTACGGTCGAGACGATTGTATGAGGGGGTGCTGTTGATTTGGTTTGCATGGAGTACTGGGTAGGGATCCGGTGTCAGGATGGGCGTAACCACTTTTACAACTTCGGATTTCACAGGTATCATTTCCACAACCAGGCTCTGTGACACCGGTGATGTACGGGTGGGCAGGGTGGGAGCATCTTCAGCCATGTAAGTACCCTCAAGGGTGATCCCCGGGGTTTGCTCAGGTTCGGCCGGTTTCTGTGTGAACTTATTGATACATCCTCCTGACACGATCGCCACAATGAGCAGTATCACGATGGCCGTCTCCATGATCACTGTCGTACCCCTGTGAGAGGGGCCTGGGAATCTGGCGGGGACATTTATTATAGTGTGGCTGGGATCTCGCGGCATGGAATATTCCTCTCCTTAAATGGGGATGATCGTTGCCTTTGCGGACTGGAATTGTGCATCCATGGTGCCCGGGGAGAACCCGGACCCGGTGGTTTCAAGGTAATAGTACCGCCTTCCATTAAGGGGATAATAATACCCGTTGCAGGTTTCGCAGGTTACAGCCACAGCCGCATGTTCCGGTAAAATGACAACCGCAACATCATACCTCATTTCCTTAAGCAATGCCGCCGCAAGGATGGCGGTGTCCTCACAGTCGCCATTCCCGTCGGCAAGTGTCTCTATGGGATATTTCCAGTAATCGTCTGCCTGGTTGTTTGCCTGATCGCTGTCGCCCTGGTAGGTAATACTCTGGACGAACGCGACTACATTCCGGTAATCATTGCGGGCAGCATAACTCTTGAAATCGTTGGCATCCTTGAGCTTGTTGATCAGCGTGTGGAGGTACTGGCGATCGTTTTCATTGATGACATATGCCGAGAAGGTATCGGGAGTAATATTTGTCGGATGCGGTTGGTTCTTATAATAGGTGTACAGATCCTTGGGGATATCGAGGGTAATTGTTGCTTCATGATTATTAGCGATCCACGTGTATTTCTTCTCAATAACCGGGGTTGTGTTTATTCGTAACCAGCCCGGCTGGCTCATCATGCTGCTCTCGTTCTGGTACTGCCATTCCTGATCGGTGACGGATCCCCCGGTAGTATCGGTGAGATCGACAAAGATCTCGTGCGTGGAACCCGGACTGAACCCGAATGACCGGTTCACCAGTGCACTATTCTGCGACCGGAACATCCGCAGTACATAATACCCTGAAGGGATCGTTTCAAGGTTTAAGGGAGTAGATCCTTTGAACGAATCATTCAGGTATACTCCCTGCCCCTGGGGTGATGAATCAATATACAGGGTACATGTCGTGGGGATCATGGCAAGGTCGGCCTTGGCCAGCGTGGATTCCCCACCTTTGATATTCACGATACCGGTAAAATTCCAGTAGCCGGTCTTGGTAATATCGACAGTGTGGTTTCCGGACGTGATCCGTTGAAGATTTGTGGGTGTCGTCCCGGCGTCATTGCCATCAATACGCACGTCTGCTCCTTCCGGGAAGGAACTCACGCTCAGGAAACCGGCCCCGGGCAACGGGACGAGATATTCCGTATATTCCGTTGTTATATCCGTGGCTGCGGAAATAACGTCACGATAATCTTCATATCCTGTTTTCCTTATCAGGACTTCGTGGCGTCCGGGCATCAGGTTGTCAACAATAAGCGGTGTCACTCCCCGGATTTTACCATCAACAAACAGATCCCCGCCTGGGGGTTCTGACCGGATCGTTACTTTGCCCCGGTCGGGTAACCGGTTAAGGTTGGCAATAATATCCCGGTGCGTTCCTTCTTCGATACTGACGTTGGATGTGTAATCTTCATACCCATTCCTGTTCACGAGGACAGTATGGGACCCACAGATGACAGGAACATTCGCCACAGGAGTAATGCCGGAATAGTTGCCATCAATTATTACCTCACTCCCCTGAGGTATCGATGCAACAGAAAGTGAACATGATACATTCGTGGCAGATACCGTTGTTATCAGAAGTATCGTGAGGGTTATGAGAAGACCGGTCACGGGGATAAATCGGTTTTGCATACGAGTGTGATTATGTATGGTAAAAATACTATTTATATAGAGCACAAATGTGTTTAACACTCATGCATTGTATAATGAAAAAGGTTTACTTATTAAGGGGGGTCCGGAATTTGTGTGGTGGATTTCATGCCTCCTGATCAGATGCACTGGCAGATGGGAATAATAACCTGAAACTCCCAGATACGAATACCAGCATGTCATCATCCTTCCCGCCCCCCATTCCCCCCTATCCTGGTTGGACGCGCCGGGAATACCGGCTCTCCCGTCCGGTAACAGAAGGGGATATCGCGGCTTTTTTAGGGAACGAGGAACTCTACGTGCGGGAGACGGCAACGGGCCCGGTGAACATTATCCACAAATACGGTCTTGTCGAACTCCATTGCATTGTCGGCGAGCCGGTGATCGAGGTCTGGTTCAACCCGGAGAGCGGGGCCTATCCCTCGGAATACCTGGATGCCCTTCTTGCAACCCGGTTTTAACCGGACGATAGTGACGGGTGATCCGATCCGGCTGTCGGGATAGAATGGTTCACCGGCATAATAGAGTGGTCTGTACGAGCGGCATGTAAACTGTTTGACACGGACCGTGATGGTACGTTTGTTTTCACTTTCCTGTAGTACCCCGGTTTTTTCTGCCGGATATCGTATCGGAATTGTCAAACCGGTGATCTGGGATTGGGTGTTTACCGGCGATAAAGGTAAAATCCCGCTTTATTATAAGGTTAATTTTAAAATTCAGCTTTGAAAAAATGTTTTTTTAAGATTTTGGGCAAGATAAAAATCGACAGATATATAACAAATTAAAAAAATAAATAAATTTACACGTCGGTTTTCCGCCGGTAAAATTGTATTTGGAGCATTGAAATGGATCAATCTGATGAAAACGGATTTACCGGCCTTGAAGCATCGCTTGTGCTGATCGCATTTGTTGTTGTCGCGGCCGTGTTCTCGTACGTTGTGCTGGGCGGGGGGTTCTTCACGACCCAGACTGCACAGGCTGCTGTGTACAATGGTGTAGGTCAGGCAAGTTCGAGCATGGAGATTGTCGGAGAGGTAATGGGAATAAAATGGGAGACGGGCACGGAACAGCTGGATTATATTAATGTCAGTGTTACCCTTTCATCAGGAGGAACACCGATGGATCTGTCACAGACGGTGATCTCCTACTCCGACAGCAATAACGGCTGGCAAAAAGAGTACAGGGCTGCGAGCGGGGGCATTGAAGACTGTACCGGTGTACTTGACACGGTCGGTGCCGGTGTAGACAATGCTGGCGCAGGTACTCCTCCCTTATGGTGTGTCTCCCAGTTCATCAATGATCAGAAACCAACCGATCCCAACACCCTGCTCGAAACCCACGAGGTCTGGATCCTGAGCATCCAGACACCGGCAACTGCAACGCCGAATACCAAGTTCAAATACAACCTCCAGCCCCCGGTTGGAGCGGGTCTCATCATCATAAGGACGCTCCCCGGCGATTTTGGACTGGTTCAGATGATTAATTAATTTTTTCTTGTCATCACCCTCACCCTTTTTTTCCGGATATTTTATTGGGAGAGTATCGTGAGTACAGCAGAGGAGTAACAGTACTGCCTATCCGATTTTTCAAAAAAAAGTGCTCTGGAGAAAACCATTTTTGAGATGACATCTCTCACTCCCCCAGTTTGTACACCGCCCGACCCCCCCAACGAGTGCAACGTAAGCCCGGGAGCGTTAGCATCCCGAAATGATTTTCCAGAGCAAAAAAGTAAGGGATTAATCGACTGCAACCATCACTTCGGAGGCCTTGACAACCGCGTAGACCTTCGATCCCTCATACAGTTTCAGCGATTCTGCGGAATGAGTGGTGATGGAGGAGACCATCTCCTGGCCTCCGGCAATTGCGATAACGACTTCGGTGCTGACCGGGCCCTTCTTGAGGGACTTCACGGTTCCTGCAATCTGGTTTCGTGCACTGATCTTCATGGTTTTCACCGGGGGGATTATACAATTTCCCCATTTATAGAGTATTCCCCGGTCAGTATAATTATTTTCAATTAACAAAACCAAAAAGTAAATCAATACTTTTTTATTACCTCTGCACCGATCCATAATCCTCGGAAACGATCATTATGACAAAAAACCTGGACAAATCCACAACCGTTTTCATCGGCATCGCACTCGTCATCCTGTTCATCGCTGCGGCATGTGCCGGCTGCACATCGTCATCGCAGGGTGCGAAGAGTACCGCTGCGGCAACAACTGCCGCCCCCACGGAGAGCATCCTTGTCTTTGCCGGTGCGGGACTGAAAGCCCCGATGGAAGACATTGCTGCCACCTTCACGCAGAAGTATGGCATCGGCGTCCAGTACAGCTATGGCGGGAGTGGAGTCCTCATCACCCAGATGAACCTGACCCACAAGGGGGATGTCTTCATCCCCGGCTCGACAAACGAGTGGAAGACCGCAAAGACACAAGGCCTTGTCGATTCCTACCAGCTCGTTGCCTACCACGTGCCGGTAATTGTCGTGCAGAAAGGTAACCCGAAGAACATCGCCTCGCTCAAGGATCTCGCACAACCCGGCCTGAAAGTCGCTCTCGGGGATGTCAATGCCACGGCCATCGGCAAGGCGGGGGCAAAGATGTTCAAGAAGATGAACATCACTGCGGCCGTTGAGAAGAACGTAGTGACCCGCACCCCGACCATCAACGAACTGGTCACGATCATGAACGCCGGGCAGGCAGACGCCGCCATCCTGACGCTCGACAACGTCAATGCAGAGAAGATGGACATGATTACCATCCCGCTCGCTGACAACGAAGTCCTGATCACCCCCATCGGAGTGACCACTTTCACGCAGAACAGTGAAGGGGCAACAAAGTTCGTTGCGTTTGTTGCATCGGACGAGGGCAAGGCAATCTTTGGAAAGCACGGGTTCCCGCTCTACCCGGACCCGGCCTATGCCAATGTCCAGCCGTAAAGGAGACCGGGACGGGATGACGGGCTTCCGGCCGATCGGGGTAGCCCATTCGCCACTCAGGACACGGGGTGCACCCCCATTCCAGAGTTCCTTCTCGCAGGCCGAGGGGACGATCGAGGTCTTTTTCGAATACCGGGAAGGACTCCGCGACATCGAAGGGTTCTCCCACCTCATCATCCTCTCCCATTTCAACCAGGCAGAGAAGCGGGCGCTTGCGGAAAAACCGCTCCTGGACGGGGAGGCAAACCATGGGATCTTCGCCACCCGCCACTTCAACCGCCCCAACCCGATCGGGATCTCGTACGTTGCCCTGACGGGGATCACGGACGGGATGCTCTCGGTAAAAGGCATCGACCTTCTTGACGGGACACCGGTCCTCGATATCAAGCCCTATATCCCGGCATTTGACATCATCCCCGGTGCCGCCTCCGGGTGGGTCACCGACGTACATATCGGGAGGCTCCGGGAAGCGGGTGCAGGTGTCCGGCAGCAGTAACCGGATGGGCAGGAGACGCGGATGCGGAAAATATCGCTGGCCTTAACCCTCATCCTTTTTCTTGTTATCAGCGGGATGCTCCTTGGCCTCCTCTTCTACTCCCCTCTCTCCACTCTTCTTGCGAGCCTTGCAAGCCCCGAGATCCGGTTTGCGATCCTGCTCAGTCTCATAACGAGCGTGGTATCGACACTCATCTGCATCGCGATTGCCGTACCGGTTGCCTGGGCACTCGCCCGGTACCAGTTTTTCGGGAAACGGATCGCGACCATCGTTTTGACTCTTCCCCTGACTCTCCCGCCGCTGGTTGCCGGCATCGCACTCCTCCTCTTCTTTGGTACAACCCCGTGGGGAAAGGCGCTCGACAGCGCCGGCTTTGCCGTAATCTTCACACCGCTCGGGATCATCGTTGCGGAAGTCTTCGTCAACCTCCCCTACATGGTCCGCATCATGCGTTCCACGTTTGCTGCCATCAATCCACGGTTCGAGCACGTGGCAAAGACACTCGGGTGCAACGAGACAGGGGCATTCTTCCGGGTTTCCCTTCCCATGGCACGGCACGGGCTTATTGCCGGAACCGTGATCACGTGGTCCAAGGCAATGGGGGAGTTTGGCGCCGTGCTGATGCTTGCCGGCGCAACGACCATGCGGACCGAGACACTGCCCATCGCCCTCTACCTCAACATCTCGACCGGTGACGTGGACCTTGCCATTGCAGCCGCGACCATCCTGATCCTGATCTCGCTTGTCGCGCTCTGCACGGTCGAATACCTTGACCGGGACGTGAACGTCTTTTAGGAGGACCGATCCATGCTGCGCATCGAATCCCTCTCCATCACGCTGGGAGAATTCTCCGTTCGTGACGTATCGCTTGAGATCCGTTCCGATGAATACTTCATCATCCTCGGCCCGACCGGTGCGGGAAAGACCGTTCTGTTGGAGACCATTGCCGGGATCTATACTCCATACGCCGGAAAAATCTTCCTCGATAACATGGAGATCACGGCACGCGAGCCCCGCGAACGGAACATCGGCATGGTGTACCAGGACTACATGCTCTTCCCCCATCTCACGGTCGAAGAGAACATCGCGTTCGGGCTGCGCCAGAAAAAGGTTCCCGCGGATGAACAGCGCGATCGCGTGCAGGAGATGCACGACCTGATGGAGATCGGGCATCTTGCAAAGCGCTACCCGGGCACGCTCTCCGGCGGGGAACAGCAGAGAGTTGCCCTTGCAAGGGCGCTCGTACTCCGGCCCGAGATCCTGCTTCTCGATGAGCCGATGAGCGCACTTGACGGCCGCACACGGGATAAGATGCGCCGGGAACTCGCCCGGATCCGGAAAGTTACCGGGACCACAATTGTCCAGATTACCCACCATTTCGACGATGTCTTTGCCCTTGCCGACCGGATCGCCATCATGCGCGAGGGGCGGATTGTGCAGGTGGGGGAGACTTCTGAAGTATTTCTTCACCCCGTGGACACCTTCGTTGCCGAGTTCCTGGGCATCAGCAATATCATACGGGGGAGATCGGTACGCGAGGGGAATATCGCCCGTATCGCGCCCGCCCGCGGCCCGGCCTTTACTGCGGCCTCATCGGTCACGGGAGACGTGGTCGCTACCCTGCATGCAGAGGACGTGATCCTCTCAAAGGCCCCGTTCGAGTCCAGCGCCCGCAACTGCCTGCCGGGGACCGTTACCGAGATCGTTCCTTCAGGGAGCACAGTACGGGTGGTCCTGGATGCGGGGTTCCCGCTCACGGCACTCCTCACCCGCGAGAGCTGCCGTGACCTTGACCTGAAGCAGGGGAGTGAGGTATATGCAACGTTCAAGGCCACGGCCATCCACGTGATGCCGGTCAATGACAGGGAATAAAAAAAGGATTTACCGGATCTTCACCTCGTTGATCCGGTCCAGTGATTTTGCAAGATCGCTCATCACGATCTTTGAGTCAGACATCGTATACAGCGTGTCTTCGATATAGAGCGCACGCTGGACCGGGGCCATGTCCCCGGAGTACCCGTCGTAGTGCGTCACCTTGCCCTTCAGGATAAAACCTGTTTTCGGCCGGAGAATGTACACGTACGCACCTCCCCATGCCGGCGGTTGGGAACACCCGTACCCGGGGGCATTGCAGGAATATTCTGCCGTCAGGTGGAGAGGCAGTACGAGGAGGTCCTTCTCCGGGTCAAAGAGGAATGCTTTCGGGTCGTACAGTACCGGGGAGTCACTGCCGGAGGCTCCCAGCGATTCACTGTCAACAAGTACCGGGTTGCCCACGTCTGCGACATTGAAGAGCGCGATCTTGACCGGCCCGGACCGCGAGTCCTTGCCGACGCCGATGATATGGGTCGCGTCATAGGGGTGCAGGTAGTTTGAGAACCCGGGGATCTTCAGCTCGCCGAGAATGGCCGGGTGGTACGGGTCGGAGAGCCCGATCACGTAGAAGGGATCCGTCTCACGGAACGTGACGAGATAGAGCCGGTCGCCCATGAACCGGGCCGCATAGATCCGCTCTCCGGGAGCGATATCTGACAGCGTCCCAAGCACGTTGAGTTTTCCGTCAAGCACCGTGATCTTACTTGACGATGCGGTACTCCATCGTCCCGTGGCGGTTTCAATGGTGGTTGCCACGCGGAGATTGCCACCATATTCGTCAAGGGAGTACTGGTTGAGAAGCATCCCATCCACGTCTCCTCCGGCCCTGTACGTGATCTTCCCGTTATCGATCGCAAAGGAGTAGATCGTTGTCGAAGCGATCGTACCGTACCTGCTCATGTCAGGGATCGCGATGTAAAGCGTCTCCGGGGACATGTATACGGTGCCGGTTGTCCCGACAATGAACGATTTTGCAGAGACCGGTTCCCGTGCAGCAATGTCCAGCGAGCCGATGGTGGAGAAGGAAAAGTCCTGGTCTGTGGTGTTGAACGCGTACACTGGCGGTGTGGTGATACCGCCGTGGTCGTCATGGATCGCAGGAAGTTCGAGGTCATCGGGCTGGTAGGGCACCGGCAGGCTGCTGATGAAATAGAGCTGCGTCCCGATCATCCGTGAACTTGTGTACGAACCATCGATGTCCAGTTCCCGGACCAGCACCGGGGATGCGGGATCTTTTGCCGAGAAGACATAGACGAGCGTCCTCTGCACGGAGCCGGGGTGCCGGCTGCATGCACCGGGGGCACAGGTGACCATGGGCCGTGTCCAGTAGTCCGTTGCGATCAGGACAACGTTGTCGCCGTTGATATACAGGTCCCGGGGTTGGCCGGAGAACCGGAGCGTGGAGAGGATCTCTGCGTCCTTTGCCGGGTATGCCTTGAGGATATGCATGCAGTTGCCCGAGACAACGTAGATGTTTTCCCCGTCGGTCTTGATAATGTCCGCTTCATCGACCTGCGTTACCTGGACATTGGTTTTTGAAAAATCACGGGTGACCGAAGCGGCGGTAGTCGGTGCTGCCACCGGTGCAGAGGTATGGACTGGTGCGATTGTCGGGACCAATGTCTGTGGTGGCGGGGAGGAGGAAGTCCTGATTGTCCCGGTCATGCCGGAGAACTCTCCGGACTGGCTCTTCTGGGTCGGTTTGAACGAAGACGCATAGACCTGGACCAGCAGTTCTTCGTCAGCAGGGAGGTTGGTTACTCCCGTGATGCTGAATATATCCCCGACAACCCGGTTGCCGATCGGGCTGATGGTGATGTAATAGTTCCCGCCACTCGGAACCTGCGTTACAAGGGTAGCCGGTGTTGCGATCGGCAGAGGTACTGTTGTTGGTGCAAATCCAACGGACGGGGCTGCAACGACGTTGAAGAGCGCTGTTCCCGTTGCCTCCTCCTTTATTGCTTCGACAATCACGAGGTATTCGTCCGGCTTGAACGTTGAGGTGTCTACTTCAAAGCTGAACGTGCGTGCCCCGGCCGGGACCAGCACGGGTGTGGTGGTGGGCGTTGATCCTGCCACCGGAGTACCCGTGTGCGACCGGATGTACGCGATCACGTCATCCCGGGTTGCGAGCTGATCGATACTCGTCACGATCCCGGAGACAACCGGGATCTTTTCGGGTATTGCGGGTGCAGGTGCAGGGACACCCAAGGCCGGGCTGGCAGCCGGGGCCTGGACCATGGGGAGGATGATAATTGTTGCAAGTATGCCAAGGATACAGCCGAGGACTATCAGGACACTGTCACTTTTGGTCAGCAGAAGAGATCACCTTCCTCTTAGGTGTTTTATAAAATTATTTATTGATTTTGATTTTATTTTTAAAAAATGATAATTTTTTCCAGGCGATCTGTATCGCAGGGAAAAAATTGTCACGAGAAAATGGTGAGACCAGTTTCCCCATAATTTGGGGATGTGAGAGCAGTTTTTGCATCCACCAACAAATACATATCCTATTTTTTATTTTGTTTTTGGAATCCGATGGGTTCACACAACTTTACAACGATTACGTGACCGGTTGGTGATCGGTCAGAGGGTCCCCCTCATTTCAGTCGATCAGCAGGAGCGCCATAAGCTCCGGGTGTCCCTTGACCGGGAACCGGATCGGCATGCCTGCCCTCTCCGCGGTCTTCACCATGTTGACACCGACCGCGTGCTCGGGAATCCGGGCCTGGGTCGGGTGGACACAGATCCCTGCCTTCACGTTGCAGGTCTCGCAGAGCCGGCACGAGCCGTTGATGAATGCAAGTGCCAACGGGTTGCCGGCATTGAACGCGATCCGTTCCAGCTCGAGCATCACCGGGGCAAATGTACCGGTGCCGTTGAAATGATCCTTCCAGAACTTCGTTGCCTGTTCTTTCTTGTCGGCCGGGGCTTCCGGGTCGAGCCAGTACTTGTACACCGAACAGATCACATCGGGATCGGCCACTGCGGGTGAGATGAACTTGACCAGGAGGGCATACCGGTATTCCGAAAGGATCTTCCGGAACTCATCCGGGGTCGGGACGTACGGCGGGCAGGTCAGCTTCTTTCCGTAACCGATGCACCCGGCCCGGCACTTCAGCGGTACCCGGTTCTCGACTGCCACATCTCTTGCCTGGATCACCTTTGCATCAGCGGCACCGAGATCTTTTGCGGCCGTGACAAGGAACGCATACTCATCCGTCTTATCGTGCAGCTCCATGGGAATAATGTTCGATCGCGGTGTGTAAAAGGGTGGTGGCGTATCCTAAAACACCAGCACCCGCTGGTGCTCCGCCTGGACATTGCCCGGGGGATAGAACAGGATCTTGCCAAGGCCCGGGAACCCGATGTCGAGGACCGCATTCAGGTCCTTGTTCTTCGAAAGGCCCCGCTTCTGGAGCGATGGCACGAGGACAAAGAAGTGGAGGTTCTCGCTGCCGGCAACCGCATTGATCACGTCCTGGATATTGAACGGCACGGACTCCTTTGGGGTCCGGTGACTGCCGGCAACCGAATAGACCCCGTCCTCCATGAAGATCACCCGGGTCAGGATTCCCTGGTGGGCGCAGGCAACGGCAAGCGAGACAGCACCAAACGCATGCTCGGTGCTGTACGGGCTCCTGGTTACGAGGATCGTGACCGGGGGTGCCGTACTGCTCTTCTCCGCACGGTCGAAGGAGACGGCCGGCCCTTTCTTCGGGAACTGGATGGACCCGGCATTGTCTGCAAGGATGATGTGGGAATGTTCGAACCGGTCGATCATCGCGTTCAGGTCCCGTATCCGGAACGGCTTGATCGTGCAGGTGGAGACGACCACGCCCTGGCCATCGTCCCAGGTGCTGTAGCCCCGTGCCGTGGCACAGCGGTTGCAGGCAAGGAAGAGGCCCGTCAGTCCCTGCTTGGACGCACGGTCATGGAGCTCTTCAAGGCCCCGCCCGACATTATCTGACTCCGTAGGGCTCTGTCCTATGTGGCTCATGTGGATACCGTCAAGATACGCGTAGAGTTCCGGTGAAAGCCGGGCCTCGAGCCCGGCCGAGATACACCGGACGCCATACCATGCCGGGATATGCATGTAGGGCGATTCGTTCTGGAGCCAGCCGATCGCGTCGGGGAGTGGCGGCCGGTTCTGCCGGACGAGCCCGATAACATCCTTCCAGAACGAGGGCTGGTTATCTGCGGCAAGGCCGTTCTGATCGATCACCTGGTCGGGATATTTCATCCGGAGGCGTTCGACCGAGATCCCGCGGAGTTCCAGTTCCTGCCGGTCACAAATGATCCGGACTGCTGTGAGGGAGAGGATTACAGACCAGGCCTGCTGGGATTCCTCCTCCTCAAGGCTGTACAACGCATTGCCGGTCATGAGGAACGTAACGGCCGGGCTCTCCGCAGGTGCCCGGTGCATCAGTGATTCCGGGTAGAGCTGGACAAAGAAAAACTTGAGGCATTCCTCGATCCACGAGAGCCGTTCAACAGAGACCTTACCGGAAAGGAGGAAAAAATGCGTTGTCATGATGGGACTGCCATGGGATACCCCAGCCTATTTTCTTGCAAGCCTGATCTCCCAGTGGCCGTCCGGTGACTGGATCGTTTCCATCGAGAGGTCTTCCTCTCGCGCGATCCGGGGAATGGAGGTCGTAACGGCGGGGAAATTATCGCAGGTAATGAATAATTCACCGGAGGGCCTTAAAGCCTTTGCTTCTCTTGCCACCACGGAGAGGCAGTACGGGCTGGTCTTCCCGCAGAAACCGAGTTTCTTCTGTTTCATGGCAACAATCACCCGTCTTCGTTTCATTTTACGTTCACCCGTCCCGGGTTATATTCTCATATGTTTTCCCGTGTATAATCACAAGATGTAAACCCGATAAAGAAGTACACCAGACATGATCAACCATGAGTGACGCGAAGATCAAGAAAGCATTGCAGGAAGCAGGTATTGGAGAGAAGATCACCTGTGAGCAGGCATTTGTCATTGCAGAGAAGGCGAAGGTCACCCGGATGGCAGTCGGCGAATACTGCACCAGAAACAAGATTAAGATCCGGGCCTGTCAGCTGGGCTGCTTCAAATGAGCAGGTTCCTGAACGTCATTTCCGTAGCAGATGCCGTTGCAGTAGCGGAGAAGATCGCCCCGATGCCGGCGATGGAGACGGTGCCGGTTGTGCAGTCGGCCGGTCGCGTACTGGCCGCTGATATTTCGGCTGATATCGATATCCCCGGCTTCGATCGTTCTGTGGTGGACGGGTATGCAGTCCGGTCAGCGGATACAACCGGGGCGGGGGATTCAGTACCCGCTCTCCTCCGGTGTATTGGCCGCGTGGCGATGGGGACGCATGATACGGCGCTCTCCCTGGGTGTCGGGGAATGTGCATATATTCCGACCGGGGGCGTGCTCCCGCAGGGAGCCGATGCGGCCGTGATGGTGGAATATACCGAGAAGGCCGGGGATACGGTACTCATCAAAAAGACCGCATCGCATGGCGAGAACATCATTTTACGTGACGAGGATTTCAAAGCCGGGGAAACAGTTTTTCACAAGGGGAGGCAGCTCACTCCCCGGGACGCAGGTGTCCTGTCGGCCTGCGGGTGTGCGACCGTTCCGGTAGCGAAGAAACCCATTGTCGGGATCATCTCGACCGGTAACGAACTCGTACCTTCAACCACGGTGCCTGGCCCGGGGCAGGTACGGGACGCGAATGCCACGATGCTTGCGGCGTGGATTGCGGAGTACGGGTGCGAGCCGAAGCTGTATGGGGTTGTGAAAGATGAACGCGAGGCGTTCGAAGCCGTGCTTGATCGGGCGGTTCCCGAATGCGATGTCGTGCTCCTCTCGGGAGGCAGCTCCAAGGATGACCGGGACATGACTGCAAGAGTCATTGCCACGCAGGGAGAAGTGCTGGTCCACGGGCTCGCACTCGCACCGGGCAAGCCCACGATCATCGGGAAGATCAAGGACAAACCGGTCTTCGGCCTCCCGGGTCACCCGGCCTCGGCCTTTGTTGTCCTGATCGCGATCGTCCGCCCATTGCTCGACAGGATGCTCGGGCAGGCAAAGCCGTCCCTCCGGACCGTCAAGGCAACTCTCTCGATAAATATCCCCTCGCAGAGGGGGCGGGAGGAGTACATTCGCGTGAGAGTGGAGAACGGTGTTGTAACGCCTCTCTTTGGCAAGTCAGGACTCCTGAACACGCTCGTGCAGAGCGACGGGCTTGTTCGCATTCCCGCCGGGTTCGAAGGACTTGAAAAGGGAAGCGAGGTCGAAGTAATTTTATGGTAATACTTCCGTTCCCGCAGGGGAAGAGCAGGATTGAAAATGCTGGATGGTCATCAGACCCGAAGCAGGAGAAGATCACCAGGTCTTCGACCAGGACACGCTTCGGAGTCTCCACTATTCATTTTTATTGAACCCGTCTCTTGAAAAAAGGGGATGTCAGGGTACATTCTGTACCTGTTTTTCCATTTTGCGTCAGTAATAGATCAGGGTGCCGTTTCCAAGCAGGGGCTTGTCGCTTGTGGGAGTGATGGTGGCCACCATGCCGGGAGCGCTTGCGGTCTTCACATCGATGAGCAGGTTGACTTCACCCATGGGTGCCGTGACGACTTTCTGTAAAAGCAGCGTGCTGTTGTCATAGATCCCGACTGTCAGCGCTTCACCGGAATTATCCTGCTTCTGGATTGTTGCCTGTACGACAGTATCGGTCATCAGGACCGGGAACGTGTGGTTGCCGGTACCGGATACCTTCTGGAGGGAGCCCGGGTTCCCGACGATGCCGGTAAAGGTGCCGGGGTAGACCACCTTCACCCGGACACCTTTTGGTTGTTCCGCCAGCGGAGCGGGTGGCTGGGTCTGCGTGACTGTCGGGGTAATGACCGTGACCTGACTGCCTCCGGCAGGGCCCAGCGGGTATTGGGATATAAGGTAAATTCCCCCGAACACCACGAGCAGTGCTATAATGACCAGGGCCCCGGCGATGAGAATCTGGTGGCTCTGCCCGTGGTCCGTTTTACGTGAACCTGATGAACTGTCTGGAGTATTGTCATTATGTGGCCCGATGGTGATGCCGGTCACGGGAATGTCAGGAGTATAGGTGCCGGGCAATTCCCGCACCTGCCCGGGGCTCGGGGGGCGTGTCATTACCGCAGGCCGGATGTAAACAGGGTGTTCAGGTATCTCCACGGACTCTGGTATATCCTCATCTTCAGTGTCACTCCCGGCTTTTACAGAACCTGTATCGGGATCCTGTGGCTCAGCCGGCTGGACTTCTTCAGGTTCACGAGGATCTTCCCGTGTTGTTCTATCAGCCGGAATTTCCGGCATATCCGCAGGAGTATGCAGGGATTTTGTCGCTGCAAGTACCATGCTGGCAAACGATGACGGGGCTTCGGTTTCCGGTGCTGGTTCCGGCTCTACCGGTGTTTCGTGAACAGGTTCCTCCGGCAATTCACCGGTTGTGTTCTCCTGATACGGAGAGGATACCGCATCCGGTACATAATCCGGGATTGTCTGATCCTCCTCCGGTATTTCCCGGATATCCGTGAGTTCTTCCGGTTCTTCTTCCATAACGATAACCGGTTCGGGGGATTCCGGCTCCTCCTCCCGGAGACTGTCTGGTTCAACCGGTGCCGGCTGGACTTCCGGAACATCGGGTACCGTGGGACTCTCTTCTGCTACGGGTTCCGGCCCTTTCCGGGAGCGTTCTTCAAGGAAGAACTCAAGCGGATCCGGCCCCTCGGATATAACCTCGGCTTCCTGTGGCGGGGGTGGTGGTGTCTCAATGGATGTATGGGGGTGGACAGGTTCAGGAGCAACCCAGCGCCGGATCGATGGCTGCATCCCGGTCTTCTTCTTTGCCGGAACGATTGTTTTCTGCGCTGCCTGCTCGCGGGCGGTAATGACCTTCCCGATGAGTTCTTTCACCCAGAGCTCACGTTCGTGCTTTCTCGTCTCTCCCGGCTGCTGGATGAAGATGAGGTTGACCTGTTCGGACCCGGTCAGGTCACTGGGACTTTCGAGCGTGAGGATGATTGCCGGTTCTCCCGTGGGGACCTTTCCCCCTTTCACGGTAATGATTGACGGAAAGAGGATCATCCGGGGTTCGAAACTGGTATACCGGCTGTCCATGAGGATGAGGCGCTCGTTGGTCAGCAGGGCATCGTACATGACAGAGCCGACGCTCACCCGGTGCGTTGTCAGGATGATGGATTCACCACGGTTCAGGTACGGGGCGCTCATGATACCTCAGTATCTCTCATTTTTGCTGTCCGGGCAGATATGCTTTTTAGGTGCGCTCCCGCTTTCGTGGAACGTTCATCCGGAATTCCCCTGATGATGGCGGGAGACTTGGTCGCTATGCAGGATGTACATTTACATAAAAATTTTCAGGAATGTTATGGAATGAATAACCTGCCGGGAAAAGTGTTATTCCCCGGTTGCCTTCTCAACCGGGGACCAGTCCTGATCATGAAAAGCGGATATGATGAGTCATGGAGATCCGTAACGATCGGTCTGTGTGTGGCAGACCACGGATATGTCGTGTTTAACCACGACATCCAGGCTCATGATCCAGAGGTGTGTATTGTGTTGCGTTCCTGTTGTGTGTGCATGCGTCCGGTTGGTGCGTGTTTCCAAAGGGACACAATAGTCATAGGAATTGCGGGTTTATAAGTTTTTTTATTTAACTTATCAAAAAAGTTAATTAAAAATGTTATACAAAACCGGGCCGAAATCGTCCTCCTGACATCGAGTTTCAGCAACAGGGTGCTTTTTCATTCCGGGCATCCGTTACCGGTTTGATCCTTAAAAAAAGGCCGGAATCTCCATAAATAAATGCAAATAATTTAATAATAATCATTTACTTTTTGAAAAAATAAAAGAAAATAGTTTTACCTGTTGCCTGCCCATATCTCTCTGCAAAGGAACGATTACCATGCAACAGAGATCAAACACTCACACGTTAATCCTTGTCAGTATCGTCTGCGGGCTGCTGCTTGCCACGGCATTCATTGCCGGCTGCACATCCAGCACCCCCGAGTCCACCGCCCCGGCTGTCACTGCGGCCGCAACCGCAGCACCGGTCGCCACCGCGGCTCAGGCACCTGTTGCCGCAGTAACAACCGCTGCTCCCGCGGCACCATCTGCCGCAGCAGCCACCACAAGCACGCCCGCACCGGTGTATACGTATTCCGAAGGGAATGTCGTGGCATACACGGCGGCCTCGCTCTCCGGTGTGTCCCCGAAACTGGCAGAAGGTTTTGAAGAGATGTATCCCGGGCACAAGGTAGTCTTCAACCTTGCAGGTACCCAGGCCCTCAAGACCCAGGTCGTCAACGGCGCCTACGCCGATGTCTTTATATCGGCCAGCAACGCTTACACCACTGAACTTACCAATGGCGGGTACTTTGTTACCGGCACGGTCAAGCCGCTCACGTCCAACTACGTGATTGTGATCCTGCCCAAGGACAATCCTGCAAACATCAAATCGCTTGCCGATCTTGCCAAGCCCGGTGTGAAGATTGCTGTTGCCGACAAGAGCGTCCCGGTCGGGACGGCGACTACCTCAGTGATCGGAAAACTGGCAAAATCCACGGAATACGGCAAGGCGTGGAACACCTCCGTGTACTCCAACGTTGTCACGTACGAGACATCCGAACCCGCTGTGGCAACCAAAGTCCAGCTCGGTGAAGTGGATGCAGGGTTTGTGTACGAATCCACGTACATCGCCGGCAACGACAAATACCTGGCCATTTCCGTTCCCAGGGCGGTCAACTATCTCCAGACCTACACGATCGGTGTCATGAAGCAGTCCACCAGCAAGGGTGCCGCATCCGACTTCGAGACCTTCATGCTCTCCACAAAAGGCCAGCAGATCCTCGAGGACTACGGCTTCAGGCCACTCTAATCCTTTTCATTTTTATATCCGGCAGTCATTCAGATATCATTGAACAACCGGCCAGATACAGCAATTTCTTATGAGTCCTGCAGTCAGAATTCCTCAAAAGACCCGCCATCTCCTCACGTATAGTATCGCGGGCCTGCTGATCCTTGCCGTAACCCTGTACCTTGCGCTGCCGGTCGCCGCACTCTTCTTCAGGACAACACCTGATCTATTCTTCTCCTCGCTCTCAGACCCGCTCGTGCTCAGCGCGCTCTGGCTGAGCCTGACCACCTCGGTAATCTCGCTCATGGTGGTGATCCTTGTTGGCACCCCGTTTGCCTACGTGCATGCCCGCTCATCCTACCCGGGCAAAGTGATTGTCGATACCCTGATCGATCTCCCGTTGGTCTTGCCCCCGGCAGTAGCCGGTTTTGCCCTGCTCGTGCTGTACGGCAGGATGGGACTGCTCGGGCAGTACTTCAACATGCTGGGGATCTCCATCGCCTTCACAACGCTTGCCGTCATCATGGCGCAGATCTTTGTTGCATCTCCCTTCTACCTGCGGCAGGCAAAATCCCTGTTCGAGCAGTTCGACCAGAGCTACGAGCATACGGCACGGACGCTCGGCGCCTCGCCCATCCGGACATTCATGACCATCACCCTCCCCCTCACTGCCAGCGGGCTGATCTCCGGCGCGGTCATGACATTCGGCCGGGCACTTGGCGAGTTTGGCGCAACCATCATGTTCGCCGGCAACCTTCCCGGGGTGACCCAGACGATGCCCCTCGCGGTTTACGTGGGGATGGAGAGCAATTTCAACCTCGGGCTGACGATCTCCATCCTGCTCGTCATCATCTCCTTCATCATCATGATCACGGTGAGGCTCGTCACCCGGAAGGAAGTGCAGCATGCTTAAGGCGGAATTCACCAGAACGCTGCGTGACTTCACCCTGGATCTCTCATTCCAGGTCAGGGACGGCGAGATCCTCGCTCTCATGGGCAACAACGGTTCGGGTAAATCCACCACGCTCAACATCATTGCCGGTCTCCTCACCCCGGATTCAGGCTGTATCCGGCTCAACAGCACAACACTCTGTGAGCCGGCAGAGGGAACACATATCGCAATCGAAGACCGGCGGATCGGCTACGTCTTCCAGAACGCTGCAGTGTTTCCCCACCTGTCCGTCCGGGATAATATCGCGTACGGTCTCCGGGCCCGGAACATGTCCCGCCCGGAGATTACCGGACGTGTTGAGCAGATGATGGAACTGATGCATCTTGGTGACCTTGAGGCTGTTAAGGCAGGCAACCTGTCCGGTGGCCAGAAGCAGCGGACGGCCCTTGCGCGGGCAATCGCGATCCGCCCGGCGCTCCTGATGATGGATGAACCCTTTTCATCTCTCGATGTCGAGAGCACAATCGCAGTCAAATCACTGACGCGGGACATTGTGAAGGAGATGAAGATCCCCTGCATTGTCGTCACGCACCGGGTGGCCGACAGCCAGGAGATCGCGGACTGGACAATGGTCATCAGTCTCGGAAAGCGGGAGTGGGAAGGCAGACCTCATGATATGCCCCAAAACTGCACCGTCTGCCGGTGCCAGTAATATTATAAAAGAGTAAGAGGCCCGGCGGCCGCCAGGCCGGTACGGCTATTGTCACGGGGTTCGTAAATCCGTATGGATTTCAACGATCCCGTGCGGCTTTTGCGTTGTACCGCTCTCTGCAAGGTTGCCGTTGTTATAGATCGAGACCGTCAGGAGACTGCCGGAATCATCGAGTTTCTCGACCGTAGCCTCAACGATCTCGTCCTTGGCCGGTATCTGGTAGAGCTGGTCACCGGATCCGGCGATCTCCCTCAGGCGCCCCGAGGTCCCGAAAGAAGCAGCGAAATTTCCCGCGTATTCAATACGGACCCACACGCCCGTCTGGGGGATTGCACCCTGCGATACCGATGTTTCCACCGCGGTTGCGGTGGGAGTGACTACCGGCTGTTCTGTTATTGTCGCGGTTGGCTGCACGGTTGGTAGAGGCGTCGGCGTGGTTGTTGCCGTTACCACAGGTGAAACCCCCGGTGTTGCAACGGGTGTTGCTGCCGGTGTCACGGCGGGACTGCCGATACCGATCAATGACGGGGCAAAGAAATACACGCCGGTTGCGATGGCAAGGATGAGAATAACGACCACACCCGCTGCAATGACCGTGCGTTTACCCGACGGGGGTGACACGCGGGGTTTCCGCGGCGAAAGCGGGGGGTTGAAGTATTTTTCATCCTCTTGGCCCTGCCCTTTTCCCCCGTCCGCTGCCTCTTCCGGGATCTCCCCGGCGACCCAGGGTGGCGCAAGTTCGGCCGGTTGCACGCCATGCTCCTGCTGTGCTCCGATACTGGCCTCCTTGAGTTTTGTCGCCCACTCGTCCCGTTCCCCCGTGCGTCTGGTCTTTGGCTCCTGGGGAAAGACAATCCCCAGGGTATGCCGGGTCTCGTCTTTCATAACGATGGAGAGGGAGAGGATCGGGTCCATCGCAGACGTGTCGCCGATCGTCACGGTCTCCAGTGCGGCAAAGGGCACATCCTGCGGCCGCAACTGGGTGTGCCTGCTGTCAACGAGAATGAGGCGCTGGTTGGTCAGGATCGCCTCGGCCGGTATCGTATTGATGACGATATTGTGCGTTGACAGGATGATCGTTTCATTGTTATTGAGGTATGGACTTCCCATGATCCCACGTTCCTAGTTCTCATGTGCGCTCTGTTTGGCAATAGCCCTTATGCTCGGGATTCAGCAGGATCCGACAGGCCATCAGGCCTGGAGGAGGAGAATGTTGAGGGTCAAAGACCCGAGGCAGGAGAATCGAACAAGTCATCAGACTTGTGAGATGAGAAGACAAATGTCTTCGAAGACCATCAGGTCTTCGACTGAACACATCAGCATTCTTCGACCAATGTCTCCTGTCGTGAATAAAAAGGGAATTACATCTTGTTCTGCTGGAGGAAGTGGACCCCGATGCAGATAACCCCGATGGACACGGCCATGAAGAGCATGTCCATAGACGACGTAAATTTCATGGAAAGGACGCGCTGGAAGAAACTGACAATGAGCACCATGATGATGACCTTGATGATCTTGTTCTTCAAATCGTCGAGGTTTTCAATCTCAAGCAGGGAATGGTAGGACTCGGAGCACCGGGCAATATCGATCTTTGAGATCGCGAGCTCATAGATGCCGAAACTGAAGATGAGGAGCACCATGCCGATCAGGTACAGGTCAACTCCCCCAATGATCCCGGTGAGCAGGGTCGTATAGTCGACCTCCATTGACGAGAGCACTACGGCCTCGCGGAAGCTGCCAAGGATCTCGGCGGATCCCGCAATGAAGAGGAGGACAACACTGAAGATGCCGAATATGACGGCGAGAATCACAATGAGGCGCGAGCTCCAGAGCGCGGATTCGAAGACCCGTTCGAAGATCGACTGCTCTTCAGAACTTTTAACTTTTTCACAATCCTGTGGATCCATTGCCATTCATGTACGCGTCCGGGGATAAAAAAACAGGGCCTTATATGACCTTTAGAATTTAAAATTTCGAGGGTTATCAAATCCGGGAAACGAGAAGAATCCATCAGGATTCTTCGAAGAACTCTGACGAGTTCTTCTCATCCTCGAATCTCGCTTCGCTCGATTTTTCGGAGAACGAAACCTTAACAACCTTTCCTATCGAAGATATTCGCACTATGTGGAAGGCAGTGGGGATCGATGCATGGCTTGCGGCCCGGAAGACGAGCCTTGAGGATGCACGCGGTACCGTCACCGAGATTATCGGGCGGGTGAGAACCGAGGGAGACGATGCGCTCAGGGACCTTGCAAAGAAGTACGTCACCCTTGAGAATATTGCGGTCTCTGAAGAGGAACGTGAGGCCGCGTACGATGATGTTGATACGCAGGTCGTGGAAGCCTTAATCGAAGCACACGCCCGGATCGAGCGCTTCCATGAACGCCAGCGGCCCCGCGATCTCTGGTTTGAGGAGATGGAGCCGGGTGTTGTGCTCGGGATGAAGACAACTGCCCTGAACCGTGTCGGTCTCTACGTGCCCGGTGGCAGGGCGGCCTACCCCTCATCAGCCCTGATGTGTGCCGTCCCTGCAAAGGTTGCCGGCGTAAAGGAGATCTGCGCCTGTTCTCCCCCGCCCATCAAGCCCCTGACGCTTGTCGCCCTCGATATCGCAGGTGTCGATGAGATCTACCAGGCCGGCGGCGCACAGGCGATTGCGGCAATGGCACTCGGGACCGAGTCCATAAAGCCGGTCCAGAAGATCGTCGGCCCCGGCAATGTCTACGTGACGCTCGCAAAGATGATGCTCCGCGAACACGCGGAGATCGACTTCCCGGCAGGCCCAAGCGAGATCGGGATCATCGCGGACAGCACTGCCCACCCGAAGGTTATTGCCGCTGATGTGCTGGCACAGGCCGAGCACGACCCGAATGCAGCCTGTATTCTGATCACTACCGACCCCGCTCTCCCGGCAAAAGTGGGAAAAGAGATCGAGAAGATGGTGGCTGAAGCGCCCCGAAAAGAGATCATCGTTCAGGCACTGAAGAACTCCGGGTATGCGGTCGTGAAGGACATCGACGAAGCGATTGCCGCGTCGGATGTAGTTGCTCCCGAGCACCTCTCCATCCAGGTCGCCGATCCGCTGACCGTTGTGACGAAGGTGAAGAATGCCGGCGCGATCTTCGTTGGCAGGTACTCCGCAGTTGCCTGCGGGGACTACGCGGTCGGCACCAACCACTGCCTTCCCACCGCAGGATACTCCAGGATGTACTCGGGGCTCGACGTGGCGCACTTCTGCAAGACCGCATCGGTGGAGATGATCGACCGTGACGGGCTCGAGGCGATTGGCGATATCGTGGAGACGATTGCTGAAGCGGAAGGATTGTTTGCCCACGCACAGTCCGTGAAGGTCAGAAGAGCACTCTGAATGGAATAACTTACTCTTTTTTCCGTCCCACAATTCCCAGCATGCACCCTGCAAGTCCCAGTGCAAAGACCGGCAGGAGCGGGCCAACCGGGGTCTCGGCGACCGGTTTATCGGAAGGCAGGAAATCGATATCAGCAGTTGCGTAATCCGCCTTCATGAACCGCTGGCGGTCGACTGGATCATCGAGGACGTATACGGTATATTTGCCGGGCTTCATGGGGCCAAGGATGACGGAGGTATCCCATACATAGGTCCAGGTACCCTCCGATAGTTTCACCGGTGCCGTGGTAAACATACCCCTCCCTGCGGGAATGTTCAGGTTATCGAGCGCAACGCCCCGGGGGTCAAGGTCCGGGCCGGTAACAAAGAGGAATACTGCGATGGTCGGCGTCCCGGTGACGGTCCCGTTGAGGGTGATGGTGTCACCGATGTGTGCGACAGACGTTGATGCATTGACGGTGAGCATGACAGCGCCCGATACCGGCACGGCCATGACCAGGACGACGGCAAGAAAAACCAGCAGGGGCACACGTCTCATACCAGAACACTGCGCCTTCCCACCGTATAATAACTTCATAGTCCGTCAACCGCCAGGTCAGAACGTGACGACCATCACGGCTTCCTCCTCTTTTTTCAGCTCGCCCTTGATGTGCTCTGTATCAAAATCATAGGTGTCGTGGGGATTGTAGTCTTCGTAGAGTTCGCACTTGTCAAGGATGTCAACGAACTCTTTTAAGAAGATCCGCGGGATGATATCCACCCGGCCGCCAAAACGCGTGGTGATCTTCCTGATCATTGCCCGGATAAACCGGTGCGAGATCCGCTCCCGGTCCGGCTCAGTATACGCCTGGGCATACACGTCCACGACCTTGAGAGCAACGAGTTCGAGTTTGGCGGTATCGAATTTCGAGAGGATGATCTGCGGCTGGCGGGGATTTTTGAACGCATCGTTCTGGACGACATTGATCCTGTCGTAGAGCGGGGGCAGGGAACGGATCCCGCGGGACCCCTCAAAGAGTGCCGGTGTCCCCGTGAACAGGAAGTAGCAGCGGGGCATATCGCCCCGGTCCAGCGCATCGATGATCCGGACGAGCGTCTGGTATGCTTTCTCCCGCTGGTTCCGCTGGAGTCCCTGAGTAGTCTCCATCTCGTCGATCGCGATCGCAAGGCCACGGTACCCTGCTGCGTGGATGATCGAGACAAGGCCGCGAAGGAAGATGAAGGCGACCGTGTCGTCAATGTCACCCCGGATCCCTGCTTTCTGCTTGAGTTCCCTGCCGATGTTGGGCTCGGCGGAGATCCACCCGAGTGCTGCCTGTGCCAGTGTAAAGTCCCCGGCATTGTTTGCCCGGTAATAGGTCCGCAGGGTGGCTGCGAGGGCGGAGTTCATCTCGGAGATGCCGGAGAGTTCCGTCTCGATCTCCCGCTCCGTGGCAGCCTCGAGCACGGCGTCCTCGGTCCCGCTGCCGCTGACGGATAACAGCCGCTCCTCGATGCCAAAGAGCCAGTTGTCCACGATCGTCTTCATCGCGTGCTCCTCACCGCTTGTCCGCAGGTTGGCACAGACCTGCTGGTAGATGCCCTTCAGTTTGTGAAGGGGGGTTGAGGGCGAGATCACCACGTGGGACGTGACGAACCCCCTGGTCCGTGCAATCTAGAGGGCACGGGCAACAAGGAACGTCTTGCCGCTCCCGTACTCTCCCCGGATAAACTTGAGGTCGCCCCCGCCCTGTTCCACATACTCCAGCTGTTTTGCGATCACGCCCTCTTCCACGTCAAGCCCGACCGCAATCCGTTCAAGTCCCCCGGCCGGTACCGTCCCTCTCCGGAGCGCGTTGATGATATTGATGCTCTCGAGCCGGCTCTTTGCCATCCGTTCAGGATCCGGTGTATTCATAGGTCTCCCCGTCCTCCCCAACGCCTTTCTTCTGGATCAAGGCAACGCCCTGCGATGCCGCTTTCTGTATCAGCCTGTTCACGATCCCGACGACCCTGCGAGTCCCGAGGACCTTGCGCAGTTCTATCTCGCTTGCCTTCCGGTGCGACCGGAGGAACGTGATGATCTTCTCCTCCTGGTCGGTGAGGCCGAGCTGATCGGTGATCACGTGTGCGGGTGGTGTGGCATCCGGGTGTCCCGGTGCCGGCCGGTCATGCATGACCGGGCAATCGGCAAGGGTCTTCTCTTTGCAGTTCCGGACGAGGAGAAGGTAATCCTCGAGCCGGATCGCCTGCGAATGGGCCGGCATCACGTCCATCCCGCAGAGGCAGAGATACTTGCAGCCTGCATAATCGGCCTCTTCCAGAGCATTGGACGCGGCAATGAAAAAAGCAATGGCCAGCAGCTCCAGGCCCTCCGTGCTCAGGGTCGTCCTCCTCGCCTCAAGTTTTTGTATGAGTTGCCCCGTCAGCCGTTTCATGGAGCGCATCCTGCCCTTCTCGCTGACGATGATGGACGCGACCCGGGTCAGGTCCGCCCCTTTCCTGACATTGGAAAGGATATAGAGCATCACCTTCTCGCACTCGCGCTCTTCCCCGTTCCCTGCAAGGAACCGGGCATAGTCCGGCCCACCGGCAAGGAAGTCTGCCCGGTACGCCCGGTAGTACCACGACCGCGCCTCGTCCGTATTGCCGCAGTCCTCGTAAAACCGTGCGGTCTCAAGCAGGCTGACAACGTTCATGTCCCGGGAGACGTGTTCAAGGAACCGGCTCGCTGCCTCGTCAGCAGGGAGGTGAATATTGAGGTACTGGCGGTATTTCCCGATGACAAGACCCAGTGTGTCCATGTCGTTCTTTGAGGCAAGTTCATCCCGGACCAGCGCTTCATACCGTGCAAGGGCCCTCTTCTCATCGCCCGTTGCGGCAAGAAGATCGCATTCCACGAGGCGGTAGACCGGGTCCCCGGGACAGAGGGACAAGAGTTCTCTCACTGCTTTTTGTGCCTGCACCAGGCTGCCGCTGGATTTCAGGAGGAGGACATAATCGAACAGGATTGCACAGTCCGGGTGCTCCTTCACGTGGGTGGCATAAGCCTCAAGAGATCCCCTGGGATCAGAGCGGGAAAGCGCGTCAAGATAGGTACGGAGGACCGCGGGGTCCTGTGCCTCTCGCCAGATGGCCAGCGCGGCATCGGCAGCAGCCTGGAAATTCCGGGTTTTTACCAGTGCATCGATATATTCCTGTGATTTTTCCATCTCCCCTGCATAACGGGCATGGATGGTGAGTGCCTCCTGTGCCTCGCCGATCTCGATAAGCGCCCGCATCAGGTTCCTGATGTTGCCGGGCTTCTTTGCCAGCACGACGAGGTGCCGGAGGACCGGCAGGGCCCCGCGGTAATCCTTGCGGGACATGAGATACTCGGCGTAACTGCGTACAGCGTCCTGGTTGGTCGGGTCAAGGTGGAGGGCCGCGGCATATTCTGCGATCGCCCCCTCATCCCCCCGTGCTTCCATCACCTTTGCAAGGTAGCTATGGACATAGGACGAGTCCGGCATCCGCACGGCCAGGTCGCGGAAGAAGACCTCCGCGTCCTCGTGACGGCCGGTATAGTAGAGGTTGGTTGCCGCGAGGATCTCAAGAGCCGGGTCCCGGCCGGACTCCAGCAGGTGGTTGCAGACCTGGAGCGATTCCTGGTACCTCCCGTCTTCGAAGAGCCGGAACGCCTCCCGTTTCTGTTCTTCCGGTGGCAGGGGGATCATGGCCGGCCCGTGTGAAACCGGATGGTAAAAAGACCGGCGAGCATGTTGATCATGTCGCGCTTCCTGACCCGCGAGTCACCCTTGTTCTGCCATTCGATGGGGACTTCGGTGACTGTAAACCCGGCGGACCGGAGACGCCAGAGCAGTTCGACATCGAATTCGAATCCCCGCGAGATCATTGATGGCAAAATGCTTTGAATGGCAGATCTCCTGAAGACCTTGGCCCCGCACTGGGTATCGTGGAATGTAAGCCCGAATAGGATCCGTATGATGAAATTGAATCCCCGACTTTGCATACGGCGCATCCACCCCTGCCTGACCATGAGTTTCGACCCGGGGGCCCATCGCGAGCCGATCGCACAGTCCGTAGAATCAAGAGTGGAGAAGAGGCGGAGCATCTCCCCGATCGTGGTTGAACCGTCGGCATCGAAATACCCGACAAGCGGTGCCCGTGCAGCAGCGAGCCCTTCAAGCACCCCCCCGCCTTTCCCAAGCCGGTGGTCGAACCGGAGGCACCGGATCCGGAGGTCCGCCCTCTTTGTGGCAATTGCATCGACAACATCTGCCGTCCTGTCCGTGCCGTCACAGACCACGATCAGTTCCCCTTCGAACCGTTCGATCCCAAGGAGGAGTGGCGAGATCCGGAACTCCTCGTTGTAGGCAGGGATCACAAGGCTGTAGGATACTACGGGTTCTGTCGTCATGGTGTGCGGAACAACCTGCATGCATCTGAACGCCGTAACACCTGTTTTGTTGGAGGTGGCGGCATCCTGCCGTACGCGTACCTGGCATGCGTACGGGTGAAATTATTACCATACCTATAGGTAGAGATTGTCAATAACGTTACTGGTGTTTCCCGAGGTGCTGGCCAAGCACGGTGTCGGGCCGGTATTTCTCTGCCATCGCGAGTGCGGTCTCGCGGAGGGCGTGGTGTTCTGCAAGGCAGCTGGCCGGTGGGGCAGACTTCCGGAGGATTGCCGACGTGTTCTCGGTGGTCTGGATCAGTTCGGTGGCAATGACCGCATTCAGCCAGACCATGTCTGCGAGCATCTCCCTGGTTTCCTTATCCTGCATGATGAAAAGGTCAACCCTCCCGGGATATTAAGGATGGGGACGGACACTTTTAATCCCTCCCCGGTAAAACCTCATGGGAGCAGAATGAACTATCTAGACAAGATAAAGAATGACGGTAGGATGGCCAATCCCTTCTTCTGCCTGATGGGGATCGAAGTCGAAAGTGCAGAGGCTGGCAGGGCAGTACTGAAGATGCAGGTGAGGCCGGACATGCACAATGGCGTGGGCTGGCTCCAGGGCGGGATGCTTGTTGCACTGGCCGATGAAGCGATGGCACTTGCGATCTATACCCAGCTCTCAGACGGCGAAGGGATTGCCACGATCTCCGAGTCCACCAGTTTCATCAGGGGCATCCGGGATGGCGTTGTGTATGCCGAGGGACGCGTGATCAGGAAAGGGCGGCGGGTAGCATTTTGCGAAGGAGAGGTCTGGACACAGGACAGTGAAAAGGCCCTGCTCTCCCGGACCACCGCCGCGTTTGCGGTGACACGGGAAAAATAAAAGATTATTTTTTGTTCTCTTTTGATTTCTTATCAGACTGCTCTTTTGCTTCCGGTGTGCGGAACTTCACATACCAGATAACAATGCCTACCGCAGCGATAACGACGATGACAAGGATAATGGTTGTCATGGGCAGTGCGGATGCTGCGCCTTTCTGTGCAGCGGCAAGTCCTGCTGTTGCATCGCTGTTACCGGGATCGGATTCAATGGCCTTGTTGTAGGCAGTGATCGCTTCGTCGTATCTTCCCATCTTTGAGAGGACATCTCCCTTGTTGATCAGGGCGATCGTGTAGTTCTGTTCAAGGGAGATTGCCTTGTCATAGGCGGAAAGGGCATCCTGGTATTTGTCAAGTCTGTAGAGGGCATAGCCTTTGTTGTTCCAGAGCATCTGGTCTTTCGGGTACAGTGCAATACCCTGGTCAAGGGATGCAACGGCATCGCTGTATTTCCCGAGCTGGATCTGTGCGTACGCTCTGTCGCGGTACGTGTAGAGAAGACCTTCGGAGGCCTTGATCAACGTAGTATTTTCGGCAAGTGCCTGATCGAACGTGTCAATTGCTTCCTGGTAATTTCCCTTAACGAGGAGGGTCTCAGCGAGGTTGTAATAATCTGTTGCATTATCGCGGATCTGCTCCGTGCCGGCAGAGACCGGCTGGATGATACAGATGCACAGTGCACAGAGTGCAAGGATGCTGACAATATCCCGGTATTTCATGGTTACACATGTTCACCTGTGCATAAATTAATTTTACTTCAACCTCATGGCCCTGCCTGCCGGAAAATGTTAAAACCAACTCTCCGGGATGCGCCCGCCCTCCGGAATTTTGCCGGAATTACCGTAAGATAACACTAATACGGATTGTGAGCAAAATATACAGCAATCGGGGAGATCTCCAGTGAAATACATCATTGTTACCGGCGGTGTGATGAGTGGTCTGGGCAAGGGAATCACAGCGGCATCCGTAGGACGGATCCTGAAGAACCGGGGATACCGGGTGACCGCTGTCAAGATCGACCCGTACCTGAACATCGATGCAGGGACAATGAACCCCGCCCAGCATGGCGAGGTGTTCGTGCTCAAGGACGGGAGCGAGGTTGACCTCGACCTCGGCAATTATGAACGGTTCCTTGAGATCGAACTCACTGCCTCCCATAACATCACGACCGGCAAGGTATACCGCACGGTGATCGACAAGGAACGCCGCGGCGATTTCCTTGGCGAGACCGTGCAGATCATCCCCCATATCACGGACCAGATCAAGACCTGCATCCGGCAGGCGGCCGAGGAAGAGTTCCCGGACGGGACAAAGGCGGAGATCTGCCTTGTCGAGGTAGGTGGCACCGTGGGCGACATCGAGAGCATGCCGTTCCTCGAGGCGATCCGGCAGATGCGGGGCGAACTCCCGCCGCAGGACTATATCCTGATCCACGTGACCCTGATCCCCGCGGACACGATGGGCGACATGAAGACGAAGCCCACCAAGCACTCGGTGAAAGCCCTGCGGGAACTGGGCCTCCACGCGGATATCATCGTTGGCAGGAGCGAGAACCCGATCGGGGCCGGCACCAAGCGCAAGATCTCGGCGTTCTGTGACCTCCCCCAGAGTGCGGTCATCTCTGCGGCGACAGCCCCGGACACCTATGCAGTGCCGATGGAGATGGAGAAGGAGGGTATCGCCGATGTGCTCTCCGCCCATCTCGGGCTTGACCGGAAGGAAGCGGACACCTCGTGGTACCGGGTGGTGAACAAGGAGTACACGAACCGGGTGACCGTTGCGATCGTCAGCAAGTACGGTATTGAGGACGTGTATATCAGTATCAAGGAATCGCTCAAGCATGCCGGCCGGGCACTCTCCACCGAAGTGAAGATCGCATGGCTGGACGCGGAGCGGTACGAACGGTGCACGCTGAAGGACTACGATGGTATCCTGATCCCGGGTGGCTTTGGCAAGCGGGGGGTCGAGGGGAAGATCGAGGCGATCACCTTTGCCCGGGAGAACAACATCCCCTTCCTTGGCCTCTGTCTCGGGTTCCAGCTGGCAACGGTCGAATTCGCCCGGAAAAAGGCCGGCATTGCCGATGCTACGAGCGAGGAGTTTGATGCGGGAACCCACGTGATCGCCCTCCTGCCAGAACAGGAAGGGCTTCACGAACTGGGCGGGACGATGCGGCTCGGGAACTATACCGCCGACATCATCGAAGGCACCCTTGCGTATAAACTGTATGGAGAGAAACAGGTGGTTGAGCGGCACCGTCACCGGTACGAAGTGAACCCGGAGTACATCGCGAAGCTGGAGAGGGCAGGACTGGTCTTCTCGGCAACGAACCGGAACCGGATGGAGTGCCTGGAACTGCCCGGGCACCCGTTCTTCTTTGCCACCCAGTTCCACCCGGAGTTCAAGTCCCGGCCGACCCGGCCATCGCCGCCCTACCTGGGATTTGTTGAGGCATGCAGGGCAAACAAACGGACAACGTGAGGGAGCAAAGACAACCATGGTCAATACAGAGAAGTTCATCGCAAAGGCAATCGACGAGATAAAAACTGCTGCCGGCAGTGAGAAGGTGGTCATGGCCCTCTCCGGCGGGGTCGACAGTTCTGTCTGTGCCGCCCTTGCCGCCCGTGCCATCGGGGACAACCTCATACCGATCTACATCGACACCGGCCTGATGCGGAAGGGTGAGACCGAGAGGATCCGGACCATCTTCTCCACGATCAGCCTGAGCATTGTGCATGCCGAGGACGAGTTCCTCAATGCGCTCACGGGCATCATGGACCCGGAAGCGAAGAGGAAGGCAATCGGGGAACGGTTTATCCGTGTCTTTGAGCGGGAGGCGAAGAAGCAGGGTGCAAAGTGCCTGTTGCAGGGCACCATCTATCCTGACCGGATCGAGAGCGAGGGCGGGATCAAGAGCCACCACAACGTCGGAGGAATGCCGCTCCACATGGAGTTCACGAAAGTGATCGAGCCGATCCGCGACCTGTACAAGGATGAAGTGCGTGAGGTTGCAGGAGCGCTTGGCCTGCCTAAAGAGATCCAGCACCGGATGCCGTTCCCGGGCCCCGGGCTCGCGGTGAGAGTGCTGGGCGAGGTGACGAGAGAGAAGGTCGCCGTCATCCGGGAGGCGAACTGGATCGTCGAGGACGAGCTGGTGGAGACGTACCACCCCTGGCAGTGCTTTGCGGCACTCATCGGTCTTGGGACCGGTGTCAAAGGCGACAACCGGATCCACGGGTGGATCGTGGCGGTGAGAGCGGTCAATTCCCGGGACGGGATGACCGCAGATCCGATCAACATCCCCTTTGACCACCTCACGAGAATCGGGTCAAGGATTACTGCAGACATCCCGAGTGTTGCCCGGGTTGTCTACGATATTACGGCAAAACCCCCGGCAACGATCGAATATGAATAATCGTGTAATGTTAACGTGATTGGAATGGAAACAACAAGCCAGATGAAAGCGCTCGACGAGCGCTTTTACATGCCCGCGTTCTCCCGCGAGATCGCCCTTGTCAAAGGTGAAGGCTCGAAGGTGTGGGACGCGGAAGGGAAGGAATATATTGACTGCGTGGCAGGCATTGCGGTCTGCAGTACCGGCCACTGTCACCCGGCGGTCGTGAAGGCGATCTGCGAACAGGCCCGCCAGCTCATCCACTGCTCGAACCTCTACTATATCCCGCACCAGGGAGATCTTGCAAAGAAGATCGTTGAGATCACCGGGATGTACAAGGCGTTCTTCTCCAACTCGGGGGCGGAAGCAACCGACGGGGCGCTCAAGCTTGCCCGTGTCAGGACCGGCAAGAAGAAATTTGTTGCCTTTACCCACGGGTTCCACGGGCGTACCATCGGGTCGCTTGCGGTGACCCACAAACCCGGTATCCGCGAGCCGTTCGAGCCGCTCGGGATGGCCCGGACCTTTGTTGACTATGGCGATCTCGAAGGACTGAAAAAAGTTGTCGACAACGATACCGCAGGGGTCATTGTCGAACCGATCCAGGGTGAGGCCGGCGTCATCATCCCGCCCGACAGCTTCTTCGAGGGCATCCGCGAGGCCTGCGATAAGACCGGGGCGCTCATGATCGTGGACGAGGTGCAGACCGGCATGGGACGCACCGGCAAGTGGCTGGCCATGCAGCACACGAAAGTACAGCCGGATATCGTCACGCTGGCCAAGGGGATCGCGAGCGGTTTTCCCATGGGAGCCCTCGTTGCCCGCGAAGGGCTTGAGTTCAAAAAGAGCGAGCACGGGAGCACCTTTGCAGGTGGGCCCCTTGCCTGTGCTGCAGCAATGGCTACGATCGGCGTGATCGAACAGGTTCTGCCCGAAGTGGCGGTCAAGGGAGAACGCTTCCGGAAGGGGCTTGCGAAATACAAACCCCGTGTACGGGGACTCATGATCGGCATGACAATCGGCGACAAATGCCCGGAGGTCCAGAAGAAATGCGCAGAGCAGGGCGTGCTTGTCAACTGCGCAGCGGACGGCAACCTGCGTCTCGTCCCCCCGCTCACCATCAGCAATGCCGAGATCGATACGGTAGTGAAGGTCATCAATGGAACGCTTGGTTAGGTCCTGCTACAAGAAGAAGAGCGGCTACGTCTTTGCGAAGAAGGCAGAGGATATTGCCCGCGAGTATGGCATGACCCGCATAGCCCGGCTCGCGAGCAACGAGAACCCCGAGCCGCTCTCTCCGATGGCATTGGTGGCAGCGGAAGAAGCCTTAAAGACCGTGAACCGGTATCCTGACGAGAAGGTGAACGTGCTGATGCACGCCCTCCGGACGCACTATGCGCACGAACATTTCGTAACCGGCGTGGGGATGGACGGGGTCATCGAGACCATCATCCGCACCCTTGTTGAACCGGGGGAGAAGGTCGCGATCCCGACCCCCACCTTCTCGTTCTATGCCCTTGCCGCAATGGGGCAGGGGGCAGAGGTCGTTACGGTCCCGCGTGAAGCGGACTTCTCGGTCGATTCAAAGAAACTGGTAAAGGCGGCAAAGGACGCAAAAGTCACCGTCCTCTGCTCGCCCAATAACCCGACCGGGAATGCAACACCCATCCCCATTGTCGAAGAGGTGCTCGAAGGGATCGAAGGCCTGCTCTTCCTCGACAATGCCTACGTGGAGTTCTCGGGGATCGATTACCTCCCGCTGATGAAGCGGCACGAGAACCTGGTGCTCGGCCGGACCATGTCGAAAGTCCACTCGCTTGCCGGGCTCCGGATCGGGTATGCCTTTACCCCCCGCTGGCTGCCGCCATGGTATCAGCGGGCAGGCACGCCGTTTACGGTCAACGCGGTCTCGATGGCCGCCGCAGCCGCGGCACTCGGGGATAAGGACCACGCGGAACGCTACCAGTCACAGGTGAAACGCTGGAGGAAACGGTTTGCGGATGAGGTGAAGTATCCCGTCCTCCCTTCCGACGCGAACTTCGTCATGATCGATGTCTCCCCGCACAAGAGCGACGAGATAGTAGAGGAACTGGCGCGGAAGGGCGTAGTCGTCCGCTCCTGCCGGAGTTTCACCGGGCTTGAAGATCATTACGTACGTGTCAGCATTGGCGAAGACTGGGAGAACGAACTGTTCGTGAAGGTGATCAACACCTTATGATGTGCGGCATCACCGGCACTCCCGGCACCGGCAAGTCAATGATAGCAGACGAGCTGGCACGCCGTGGCCACACGGTAGTCCACATTACCGATACCGTCGGGCCCTATGTTGACGGTGATGACGAGAAGCGCGATGTGCAGGTGATCGATGTCGACCGCTGGGCCGCGGAGTTTGTCCCTGTTGACGGGTTTGTCGAAGGCCACTTTGCCCACCTGCTCCCCTGTGACCGTGTGGTGGTCCTCCGCTGTCGCCCTGACGAGCTGAAGACCCGGCTTGCCCGGCGCAAGTACCGTGAGGCAAAGATCCGGGAGAACGTGGAAGCGGAGGCGCTCGACTCCTGCCTCATCGAGACCGTTGAAGAGCATGACCCCTCCCATATCCTCGAGCTCGACACGACCGGGCACGATGCCCCGTACTGTGCGGACCGGATTGAACAGTTCGTCAAAGGTGAGATACCGGCGGACTTCGGCCATATCGACTGGTCATCATTCCTTGAGGTGGGACCATGACCCTCGACCAGTACCGTTCCCACGCGAAGGTGTACTTCGACCCGCTGGTCTCCATTGCAATACGGTGCCGCCTGACACCGAATTTCTTCACCATCGCCGCCCTCCTGGCATCGGCCGCGGCGGGTGTCCTGTTCTTCTTCCGGATGGAGTTCTTTGCGATCATTGCCGTTGCGCTCAATGCCTTCTGCGACGCGATGGACGGGGCTGTTGCCCGGGCAACGAATGCCCAGAGCAAACGCGGGGATTTCCTTGACCATGCTGTGGACCGGTACGCAGATATTTTCATCATCACCGGTATCTTTGCCGGGGGCATGGTCCCGTGGCAGATCGGTGTCTTCGCACTGACCGGTGTCCTGATGTCATCGTATCTCGGTACCCAGGCACAGGCAGTCGGTGTCGGGCGGTATTATGGCGGGCTGCTCGGCCGTGCTGATCGTCTTGTGATGATCCTGGTCGTCGGGATTGTTGACCTGCTTGTCCCCCTGAGCTTCTATAACCTCTCGCTCCTTGGCTGGATGCTCGTCCTCTTTGGCATCTTCGGGCATATCACCGCGCTCCAGCGGTTTGCCTATGTCTGGGCAAAGGTGGAGTGAGAAGGAAGTTTTCCCATTAGAATCAGAAAATTACTTTTTCTACTTTTAACAGAAATGAGGGTGGCCCCCTCTCTCTGATCGAAGAACCCTCCGGGTTCTTCTTCAGCCTGCTCTTCCCTTCAGGAACAGCAGTCTCCCCAGAGGGTGAGGCAGCCCAAGGGGAGCAACCCCTTGACCCCCCATTGACACAGTATTTTTACCCGAGAATCGAAAATAGCAATCCTTCCTTTTATGAGGTGAAAGACTGTCCCGATCCGCCGCGGGGAGGCAATCGTCGCATTAGCGAGGATTGCTTGGAGAAGGTATCAACCTTCGACTGCGGCGGAGTTAATCGTAATGGGGGTATGGGGGCATCAGCCCCCATCCGATGTCGAAAAATTTTCAACGTCCTAATATTATGTTTCTCATTCCCCGGTAATCCCCCGGATATACTCCAGTGCGGCAACCGCATCCTCCCGCTTCCGGTCGCAGGCATGCAGCTTCACCCACGAGAGGAACCGCTCATGTGTCTCCGGTAAGATTGCAGCGCCCGCCGCTGACACAATCCGGCTGTATGTCCGCTGCGGGTAGAAAACCGAACGGGCTGCAGCGAGCAGGGCTGCATGGTCCTCCGGGGTAATAATACCCTGGTGTTCCGCATCACGGAGCGTGAACCGGATATTAACGAGCGGTTCGGAAAGGGAGAACCCGGTCTCGGGGTCGAAGACGAGCGCGACTTCATCGTCAGAGATGAGTTCGCCGCTCTTGTACATCCGGTATACCTCCCCGATGCCGGTCATTCCCAGCGTGTCCATCTCGGCGGCCCTGAGTGCGCCCATGCTCGATGCCCCGACGACTTTGACGCCTTTTTTCACGGCAGCAAGGATCTCACGGTGTGCCACCGCGGATTCCTGGTGGAAGACCCCGTCGATCAGGCCGATGATGGTGGCCCCGTCCTCCACCGCCCGGAGGAGGTCGCCCCTCTTTGCGGGAGGCCGGTATTCCGCAGCAAGGACCCTCTCCGCTGAGTTCAGGTCAAGGCTTGGCCCGAGAAAGACGATGATCCTGTGCATGCTTCACCCGCTCGCCCCGCCGTTCAGGGTCCATGGCGAACATCTCAAGTCCCGGCACGATCACCCGCACGACCGGGATCCCAATCTCCTCACGGGTCAGGTCCACGACAATGACCCGGTCCAGGCCTTTCGTTTTCAGCGCCTCGATAATATTCCGGATATCCTTTGCGAAATCATCGGTGTCCGATGACGTAATGTCCGCGTACTTCTCGGTCCCGTTGTCCCGGTACCAGTAGCCGTTGATCCGCTTTGCCCGCTCATAGCCCATCTTCTTGCGCATGTCGGCGAGGGTCGTGTCCTCCCGGGCCCCGTGGATCTGGGTAAGCCGGCTCTGGGCAACCTCGGTGAGCGCCCGCATCACGGCGATCCGTGCGCTGGTGTGCGTGCCGATGCCGATCGTGAGGAGGCTGGGGTCTTTCAAGAGCACGTCATCCGCCACCGCTGCCATCGTCGGGATGCCGATGTCGCTCGTGATATCCCGTACCGTAACCTCGACCTGTGCATCGGCAAATTTCTTCTGCATGTCCCGGATCACCGGGTCATCGATCTCCACAACGGCGGGCCCGGTGTTCCGCGTTGTCTCGACGATGGACCAGGCATCCCGTTCGATCACTTCTGAAAGGGCATGGAAGATCGCCTCTTCAATGGTATTTCCCGAGGCAAGGCCGTTCGTGTTCGTGCGGCAGGGGCCACGGTATTTCGGGGGAAGGGGGTGGAATACCGCGTACGCAGGGACCCACAGCGTCCTGTTACCGGCAATATCGTATCCCTCGCACCATGACGTGAACCGGTTCGTTTCCGCACCTTCCGGCAGGATCAGGTCTGCCGGGTCGAGCACGGGACCGTTTGCGTGCATCTCATCGTACAGTGCGACCCGGAGGTCACGGTCGTGCACCTCGGCCGAGTACCGTTCGATGCCCTCCATGATGGCGGATATCCGCGACTCCTCAACCGTCGCCCCCTTCCCGTTATATACGGTGATGGCCCCGTCCATCGCGGTTGGCCGGATGCAGGAGAAGACCGGGATCCCGATCCGGTCGAGGTTCGTGATATCTGCGACCCGTGTGATCCCCGCGGCAGGTACCTTGGGCTCGATCCGGGCCAGGGTCTCCTGCAGGGGCACTGCACGCTGTGTCTCGTTATTATAGGCCTTTTTGCACGATCTGATCTGCATGGGGTTCACCGGAGGTGTTGATGGCACGCCGGACAGGGTCCCGGGATGCTCTGTATATTAGGGTGTTCGCTGAAGGGGTTTATACATGCCCATAAGAGATTCTTCCATCCGGGATTGGTCCATAGTATTCCCGGTCCTCTCCGGTAACTGCGAATATTTTCGCAATCAAATAAATCCATAAATATTATCGGGATGTACTTCGTACTGGAAAAGATGTGATCTCATGAAACACCCCGGTCTCCTCCTTTCAGCCTGCATGGTACTCATCGTTGCAGCCCTCTTTGCTGCCGGCTGCACCTCTGCCTCGCCCGGCAGCACGAAAGACGCATCCCCGGTTACACCGGCTGTCACACCCGGCCAGTCCTCGTGCGGGTTCACCACCTGCCATGGTCTCGACCTTGCGTGCGGGACGAATGCTCCCGAGGTCTGCGATATGTCTTACCGTGTCGGGGATAAGTGCCGGCAGTATGCCCGCTGCGACTCAAGCGGGGGGAGCTGCACGCTGGTCACGTCCCCGCAGTTTGATTCGTGCAAGTCCTGCGTGGAACGATGCGAGGCAATAAAATCGGAAACCGTGGACCCGGCCATGGTCTTTGAATGCGAATCAAAGTGTTGAAAGGGAAGGCCTGCATGGCCTCTTACACTTTTTTTAAGCGCATCCCGATGGTCAGAACACGTACGTTGTCCCGACCGTATTGAGGATGCACTTCCCCGGCATCTCCACCATGAACCGGTTGATCGCGTCCCACCCCGTGCAGTGCATGGGCACCACATAGTCAGGATCGATCTTTTTCATGGCGTCAACTGTCGGCTGGATGATGGGTGCAAAGGCCGGCCCGGTGAGGTGGAACCCCCCGAGAACAGCGTGGACGTGACCATTGCCGGTGATCTTCTTTGCATACTCCACCGTGTTGATGATCCCGGCGTGGGCACAGCCGCTGAGCACGACGAGCCCCTTGTCCTTCACGTTCATTACCAGCGCCTGGTCGTCGCGGATCGGATCGGGCGACCAGCGGCCGTCCGTGAACATTTCCATGCCCGGCATTCCCTTCTCGAAAGAAGTCTTCCTCTCCACTTCGCCCGTTACGAGCAGGTGGCCGGCGGCGAGAGTCGATGGCACACTCCGCATCAGGAGATCCGCCCCGTCTTTCTTCAGCGCAACGGCATCGGGTGCCGGAAGCGCGAGCGTGCCTTTTTGTGTATTCAGCCTGCGCCGGAGGAATGCGTCCGGGTGAACAACGAGCGGCACCTGCCGTCCCGCACCGGAGAAGACGCAGGGGAGCCCTCCGGTATGATCGAAGTGCCCATGGCTCAGGACCACTGCCTCGATCCCGCCAAGGGAGATACCCAGCTGCCCTGCATTCCATGCCATGCAGTTTGGGGAGAGGCCGGTGTCGAGCAGGACCGTGTGCTCCTTCTTCCCGGAAAAGACCCGGACAAGACAGGAGAGCCCGTGCTCGGCCAGGATATAACGGGACGGATTGATCGGCAGCCGGCGGTCCACAGGGGTCGATGGCGGGACAAAGAAATCGATATAGTTGTCGACAAGCACGGTCACTTCCACCCGGTCGGCCGGTTTTACTCTGTGTTCGGTCATCATCTTATCCTCACTCGATCAATACGCGTCAATCAATAAGAAGGAGTGCCATCAGTTCCGGGTGTCCCTGCACCGGGAACCGGATCGGCATCCCCGCCTTCTCCGCCGTCTTCACCATGGTGACGCCCACGGCATGCCCGGGGATCCGTGCCTGCGTGGGTGAACAAAGATCCTCATCAGGTCATCCTATACCGGCTCGTACGGGGAAGAGAAGCCCTGACGATACCCGCATACTCGTATTCAGAACCAGCTCTCGAGCGTTTTCTGCCCGGCTTTCACGGTGAACCCTTCCATTGCCTTGTCCACCCTCTCCGGAGAAAAGTCATACCCATCGCAGAGCATCTTACGGATTCCTTCGGCGTCGGGATGCCCTGCAGCAAGGGAGTAATCGTCCGTTACCGGTGGGTGGAGGAACATCTCCATCACCGGTGACGGGTCGAAGTCCGGCTGCTTCTCCGCAAGTTTTGCCGCAAACTCACCTTTCTGTACAATTTTCAGGCCGGTCTTTGCGCCCACGCCCTCGACCCCCGGGTTGAAGTCGGTCCCCACAAGAATACCGATCTCGATCAGCTGTTCGCGGGTCAGTTTCAGGCCGGCAAGGGTGTCCGCGAGCACGATCCGCTCGGGGCTGACCGTGACCTGGCGGCCCCGGATCTTCCGTTTGCCGGAAACCGTCAGGTTACGGACAAGCATCGGGGCACCAAAGAGGAGCGTGTCGTAGTCCTGCGAGACAACGTACCGGGCATCCCCCTTTGCCACCATGTACGATGCCTGCGCCTCGCCCTCCCCCGGCGCCTGGACGACCGGGATCCCCATCAGGCCCAGCAGTTCCTTGGAGGTTGCGATGATCGTTGCATCGACCCGCGTTGATGAGCGGGCCTGCTTGTATGCTTCTGCCTCGTCGCCCCGCTCCACCGCCTCCTTCCATTTGACCCCGGCAGTGTCGCGGAGCTTCCTGCGCTCATCGATCGTTGCCTGCTTCAGCTGCGTTGGTTTCCCGTCAAAGACAAAGACCGGTTTTATCCCCTTCTCCATGAAATTCGCGATACGGAAGAGGATACCGGAGAGGTGGGAGGTGACCCGGCCCTGCCGGTCCATGAGCGGCGTCCCGTCCGGCTGCCGGATGATGGTGAGGAACTGGTACAGGGCATTGTTCGCATCGATTGCCGCAATGCCCGGGAGCGCCTCCCACGTGACCGGCGTCTTATAATCTGCGATGATATCCCGTAGTGCAACGCCCATTGTTCAGCCTGCCGTTATACCTGCTTACTTGTATGCCCGGTGCGAGAGTTCGGCAACGTGCTCGTCGAGATGGGTGATCGCCATGTCGTATTTCTCCACCATGCGGTTGGAGATCTCCTCGAGGTTTGTCCGCAGCATCCGCTCGCGGGTGATCACGCTCTGTTCGAGCCGGCGCATCTTGACCTCGAGCGAGAGGAAGAGCCCCCCGATCGAGAGCATCATCAGGGCCGCGGCAACAGCGATCGTCAGGTCCTGCCAGAACCGGAGGATCAGGACGAGGGTGGAAACCACCATGATGACCGTCAGCATAATGTCGGGTAAGTAATCGCGTATCTCCATGCTTTTAGATGATGAGAGCACACTAATTAATCTAACGAACATCAAGCTGACTACCCCAACGGAGATCACCCATGGATACCAAGAACCTCATCCCCCTCCTCGCGATGCCGCTCCTGCTCCTCGCGGTGGAGATCGGCGCCGTCCTCCTCTCGCTTCCCGTGCAGGCCTCGGGCATTGTTGCCTTCGAAGACCCGGGGGATATGGCAAACCCGGTGTATTTCATTGCGATCCTGCTGATCTTTACGGCATTTTTGCTGGTGCTGATAAAATATGACCTGAAGCGGATCATTGGTGTCGTCATCGGGCTCTCGCTCTTCCTCACCTTCTGCTACATCTTCGCCGCCATCACCTTCGCGTTTATGGGAGCAACAGACCCGGCAACCGTCATTGCGCTCGTCATCGCGATCCTTGCAACGGTCCTGCTCTACAAGTACCCGGAATGGTACATCATCGACGGCCTCGGAGTCCTTATCGGCGCTGGTGTTGCGGCGATCTTCGGTGCCTCGCTTGAGGTCCTTCCGGTCCTGATCCTCCTCATTCTCCTCGCGGCTTATGATGCGATCTCCGTGTACAAGACAAAGCACATGATCACGCTCGCAGAAGGTGTGATCGACCAGAAGACGCCGATCCTCTTTGTCATCCCCAAGCGGAAGGACTACTCTTTTATCAAAGAGGGGATCGGGAAACTTGCTGACGGGGGCGAGCGTGCCGCGTTCATCATCGGCATGGGCGACATGATCATGCCCGCAATCCTCGTGGTCTCGGCCAACGTGTTCCTCAAAGGCTGGAGGCTGGCCGGCATGATCAACCTCCCGGCGCTCGGGGCGATCGTCGGGTCGGTTGCCGGGCTTGCCGTGCTCCTGCACTTCGTCATGTCGGGTAAGCCACAGGCCGGGCTGCCGCCGATCTGCGGGGGAACGATCCTCGGGTTCCTGGTGGGTTGGGCAGCAATGGGGATGATGGGGTAGGCGGTTTTCAATCGCCATCTGACTGGCTGTTTATCCTAAGGCACCCCTTCAGGTATCCCGCCTTATGCCAACGCCGGTACGCTATCCGTCCACGCCTCCACCATTTTCCTGATGGCATCATCCTCGTACGAGGCCACAGTTACCCGGTCGCGGGCGAGTGCAAGGAAATAGATCTCACCGCCGGAATCGTGGCAGTTCAGGATGACCGAGAAGAGGTCCTGAGTGGGGATATGCCGTGCCTTTCCGGTATGGGCTGCGAAATTTGCCATGTGGGAGAGGACCGCCGCGATGCCGTACTGGTATCCGTCAACGGAATTGTAGGTCTCCTGCCCGGCCCCGGCCCGTTTCCCGTCAGTGTCCTCGTACAGGAATTTCGCAGTATACATCTCACGGACTTTCTCAATCGGCGGATGGTTCTTCCTCCGGTAATAGTATGATGTGCAGCCGAGCGGGTTGTTCCTGATGAGTGAGCGTACAACAGAATCGAAGGCAGGAAGGTCAGGAAACGGGGTTTTCAGGTAGTGGACAGCGCTCTTTGTTCCGGGTCTCTGGTTGAAACTGGACATAATATATAATACAACTTTTATTCACGACCAATAAATTCTTGGTGGTCGGTGCGGGGGTCGGGCGGTGTACTATTTTTGCAGGAAAAAAGCAGGCTCCTTACGGCCCACCCTCCGGCAGGATGCCGTGACCGTTCAGGAACTTTCCGGTTTCGTCCGGGGTTTCCGTGGCTTGCGCACCCGTTTCCGCCGGGGTGCGTCTTCCCCGAGCATGCCTGCCTCGGCACCCGGTTCCTGCTCTTCTGATTCCTGCGGGATGGCAGACCGGATATCCACCGCCTGCGCCCTCACTTCCGGTGCCGGCTTGTGCATGAGGAGTTCCGCAAGGACCGCATCGACGCCCGACCCGTCCGCGGTCGACATCGTGATATACCCCTCGGCAGCAACGAGGTCCGACTTATTCCCGACAACAATGACCGGGACGCTGACCATGCCCTTCACTTCTTCAAGCAGGCTCAGCTGCACGTCCATCGGGTACCCGCAGTGCTCTGAAGGATCGATGATAAAGAGGATGACATCTGCCACGTTCATGATCGCGGAGAGCGCCTGCTTCTCGATCTGGTTCCGCTCTTCCACGGGACGGTCGAGGATACCGGGCGTGTCCACGAACTGGATCTTCTCCCGGCCCATCTCGCGGTGACCCACGATGATCCCTTTCGTGGTGAACGGGTACGAGGCCACTTCCGGGTCAGCGGACGAGACTCTCCGGATAAAGGAGGATTTCCCGACATTCGGGTAGCCCGCAATGACAATGGTAAAATCCTCCTCGATATTGGGAAGCGTGCGAAGGACATTCCTGACCTCATTCAGGAAGAGCAGGTCCTTGTTGATCTGGTGGACCATGGACGCAAGCCGGGCCACCGCCCGCTTCCGGACAACCAGCGTATCCTCTGCTTTCCGGGACTGGAATGCCAGCTGGTTCCCGACCATCTTGGTGTGCTTTGCTGCCCAGCCTACTGCACCCAGCGACTGTTTGATATTTTCAATCCCGTAGAGGATCTCTGCAAGGTCCCGGTAGAACGGGTGGATCTTCTCAAACTCGGGGAACCCCCGGATAATGTACACGAGCCGGTCATGGATCGCTGCGCCAACGGCACGGACAAATTCCTGGTTCGCCCGCTCCTTGTTGGTCTTCTCCTTCATCTTCTTTGCCGCACGGCGGAAACTCCGGTCAAGGATCTCATCCGCAGTTGGCACCGTTGGCATCTTCTCGAATTCCACAAACAGCCTGCCTATC